>JAEIGA010001230.1_pt1 | contig 39571 bp, 35 predicted proteins | sample 9270691 | NCBI WGS metagenome assembly JAEIGA01 (sample SAMN17057246, study PRJNA624740) | gut metagenome | biome: biome; isolation source: fecal sample | host: Bos grunniens | place: China: Xizang | collected 2019
GTCCCTCTTGGTGTCCCAATTTATGACCCCTAATCTCAGCTTCCTCAATTGCAGTGTTTAATATGTTATCGTAGTCTCCCATATTCTCAAGTGATTTTTGATAAGCAATTCTTTCTTCCTTGGTAAAATTATTGATTTTTGCTAGGAAAAACAAGCGCCTCCAGAAGGAATTATCTCATCGCTTGCATATATGCCCGCAAGCGATGGTTGAATGGCAGCAGCGGAGTTGGCAAATACGACCGCCAACTCCTCAAAGCAGCCTGCGCGAGCTCGACCAAAAGGCTCACTCCAGCTGCTTTGTGCTTTCAGCACTTTGTCATGCCCGACATTGTTCGGGCATCTCGTCATTGCCGGCTACGACCGGCAATCTAACAACAGAAGAACGATAAGGTCCAGAGATATTAAGAGGCGTGACGTTTTGACGGCAAAACTCGTTACGACTCTGCCTATTTTGCTGAAAATCAATGCATTTTAGATAGAACCGTGTGAAGTTTTAACCAATATTCGACACGGCTATGTCTGCACCTTTTGTTTCGACTGATAAGGGCAAGATTAGACAGAAATTGTTGCCTGAATTTACATCATTGCCGGCAATGACGGGAGAGTCAGTCCTGGCGGGAGATTCTGGCGCCGAGGGCACGGAGGCGGGTGTCGATGTCTTCGTAGCCACGGTCGATCTGGTCGATGTTGCTGATGGTGCTTGTGCCTTTTGCTGACATTGCAGCGATGAGAAGGGCAATTCCGGCGCGGATGTCAGGTGAGGCAACGCGGGTTGCGCGTAGCTGATATTTGTGGTCATGACCGATGACAACAGCTCTGTGCGGGTCGCAGAGGATAATCTGTGCTCCCATGTCGATGAGCTTGTCCACGAAGAAGAGACGGCTCTCGAACATCTTCTGATGGATGAGCACGCTGCCCTTGCACTGAGTGGCAGTGACAAGCATGACGCTGAGCAGGTCAGGAGAAATACCTGGCCATGGTGCGTCTGCTATGTTGAGGATGGACCCATCAAGGAAGGAGTCTATCACATAACTTTCCTGCTCTGGGATGTAGATGTCGTCGCCCCTTCTCTCCAGTTTGATTCCAAGTTTGCGGAAGGCCTCAGGAAGCATTCCGAGTTCATCATAGGCGACATCCTTGATTGTGATTTCGCTCTGATTCATTGCGGCGAGGGCGATGAATGAACCGATCTCAATCATGTCAGGAAGTATCCTGTGCTCTGTGCCGCCGAGTTTTGTTGAACCAGTTATGGTGAGGAGGTTAGAACCGATGCCGTCTATCTTTGCACCCATGCGCACCAGCATCTTGCATAGTTGCTGGATGTAGGGTTCGCAGGCAGCGTTGTAGATTGTAGTCTTGCCTTCAGCAAGTGCTGCTGCCATTACGATATTTGCTGTACCCGTGACAGAAGCCTCGTCAAGAAGCATATATCTGCCTTGAAGTTTCTGGCCTTCTGGGATATGCAGGTGAAAAGCATGCCTTTCCGTGTCGTACTCCTGCTGGGCGCCGAGGTTCATGAAACCGAGGATATGGGTGTCAACCCTTCTGCGACCGATCTGGTCGCCGCCCGGCTTCGGGAAGTAGGCCTTGCCGAAACGTGCAAGAAGAGGGCCCACAGTCATGACTGAGCCACGGAGCTTCGCGCAACTCTTCACGAAACCCATGCTCATGATGTAGTCTGTATCGATTTCATCTGCCTTGAAGGTGTAGTCTCCCTTGCTGTGGCGTGTAACCTTCACACCCATGCTCTCGAGCAGTTCAATAAGGTTACGCACATCCAGGATCTCCGGGATGTTGCTGATTCTGACCTCTTCCTCTGTAAGAAGAACTGCGCTTATGACCTGAAGAGCCTCATTCTTGGCTCCCTGAGGAGTAATCTCTCCGTGGAGCTTATGCCCACCTTCAACTACAAATGAACCCATTTTTCTTTTCTAGATATGCTCCACTTCCGGTTGGAGCTCAACACCGAATTTAGATTTTACTGAACTTACGATACGCTTTTCCATTCCGATGATTTCCTCCGGATAGGCCTCGCCTGTGCAGTTCACGATGACAAGAGGCTGCTTGTCATAGACAGCTGCTCCTCCGCTACGTTTTCCCTTGAAACCACACTGCTCTATCATCCATGCTGCAGGCACTTTCACCTTGCCATCCTCGAGGTCGTAATGCGGAACCTCATAGTCAGCTCCCTGCTCTGCCTTTGCTACTGAAACTATCTTCTGGAACTCCTCCTGGCCCACAACCGGGTTCTTAAAGAAACTTCCTGCGCTGCCCATTACAGAAGGCTCAGGCAGTTTTTCCTTACGGGTCTGGATTACAGCCTTGCGGATAGATGCAAGAGTAGGTTCTCCTTTGCTGAGTTTTGCAACAGTCTCTGCAAGGTTTCCGTAGTCAAGAATCGGCTTCGGAGTCCTGCTGAGTTCAAACACCACATGAGTCACGATATACCTGCCCTTAATCTCAGGATCCTTAAAGGCAGAATCGCGGTAGCCATACTCGCAATCCTCCACATCAATGTTCACAAACTCCTCATCCACAGTGTCGTAGCATCCTACCATCCTTATCACATCCTTCACCTCCACTCCGTATGCACCGATGTTCTGAATGGCAGCCGCACCAACTTCGCCGGGGATGTGTGACAGATTCTCCACACCCCACAGCCCGTTCTCCACAGCCCAGGCACAGAAGTCATCAAACTTTACTCCCGAACCGACAGAAACAGCGACAACATCATCGCTCTGCTCCTCCTCGAGCGGCTCGATGAAGTTTATCTTCGAGTGCAGCACAGTACCCTTGAAATCATCAGTGAAGAGGAGGTTGCTGCCCCCGCCGATATGCAGCACGGGGCGGCCTAACTCCTCAAAATCTATTTCTACAAGATCCACAATAGAGTCATACTCGATGAAGCAATGCGCCTTCACCTTCATTCCGAAGGTGTTCAGTTTTGTGAGATCCTTATAATATTCGGTTTTAATCATTTTTCTTGTCTGGGATTATCTTCTGAACCAGCCTTTCTTGATTGCCGGTACGCCTTCGAATGTCATCTTGATAGGGCGGATTGTTCCGTCTGGCTCGAAGTACATGCGGTCGATACATGTCACGCGGTTGTTGCCGTCCTTAGCTCCAAGCGGGTGACGGTGGTATACGATGTACCATTCGTCTTTTCCCGGGCCCTTGAATACTGAGTGGTGGCCTGCGCCTGTTCCAATCTCAGGGTCTGACTGAAGGATGGTGCCGATACGCTCGAATGGACCGAATGGTGAGTCTGCGATTGCGTATGCTACGCGGTAGTCGTCTCTTGTCCAACCACCCTCGCTCCACATGAAGTAGTACTTGCCGTCCTTCTTAAGCATGAAAGGTCCCTCTACATAGTCTTTTGGAGTAACCTCCTTCACCATTGTGCCATCCTCGAATGGAACGAAGCTCTTCATGTCCTCGCCCATCTTCTTGATGTTGCAATGCTTCCATCCGCCGTAGTACATATAGTGTGTGCCGTCGTCATCTCTAAATACGAACTGGTCGATCGGCTGTGCTCCGTTTACAATCTCCGAGATAAGGATTTCAGCTCTGCTGTATGGTCCTGAAGGGTAGTCTGCAGTTGCAACGCAGATTCCGCCTGGGTCGCCATAGTGAGGGAAGTCATTGATGGAGAAGTATAGATAGTATTTTCCATCCTTGTAGTTGATGGAAGGGGCCCACATTGCCATATTGAGCTCTGGGATATTCTCTTTTGTGATGATCTTCTCATGTTTTGTCCAGTTTACAAGATCGTCAGATGAGAAGCAGTCAAGGAAGACCTGCTCTCTGTATGGCTTACTCCATGTAGGGAAGATCCAATATTTGCCTTCGAATACAGCAACCTCAGGGTCTGCATACCATTCGCCACCCCATAGAGGGTTTCCTGACATAGCTGGCGGATCCTGCTTGCATCCGCTTAGGGTAAATAGCATCACTGCTGATGCTAAAACGATAAGTGCTCTTTTCATGGTCTTATTGTGTTTTAGTTTTGCTCTTCTGCAAAAATAATGAATTATTACGATTTTTTTCGGTATTGGGTAGGAGTCTGTCCTGTTTCTCTCTTGAAGAAGCGGCAGAAGAAGGAATCATTAGGGAAGTTCAGCAGCTCGGCAATCTCGGAGACTGTTTTTGAGCTGTCACGCAGAAGGATTCTTGCGTTGAGGATGACAGCCTTGTTTATCCAGTCTGTTACCGGCTTTCCGCTGACCTGGGAGACGATTCTGCTGAGGTATTGGGGTGTGATGCAGAGCTTGTCGGCGTAGTAGGTGACAGGCTGCTTCTTTGTTCCGCAGGTGTTGAGTTCGTTGATGAATCTGTCGAAGATGACGGATGATTTTACTTCTGTTGTTTCGCTGCTCTTTTGGTTTATTTCCAGAATGCAGTTTACCAGGGCCTGAACCAGTGGTTCGATGATGTCGCGGCGATATTCAGGACTAAGGGCGAATGAGTAGATGGTGTAGAAGAGATGGCCTATTTCATTCCATTCCAGGCTAGAAGGATGGATATGGATGACAGGTTCATTTGTGTGGGTCAGGTTTGTCGGGTATTTGTCAGGGACGAAGACCATTGCTTCTGCTGAAGCATCATCTGAGATTTCCTTGAACTCGATGCATGTGCCTTCTCTTACTATGATAATGTCTCCTGCGTTCAGCTTGTATTCTGTGAGATTGAATTCCATGGTGGCACTGCCGCTTAGAATTCTTATGATTCTGTTGTCTTTTATATAGAAGGGGATCATTATGCTTTTGACAAGGCTTGATGGGACCTTGTTGCTTATCATGTCAAGGTTGATTGCGAAGCTGCCATGTACAATCATTCTTTCCGCAGAGTAGTTGATCTTGTTAAGGATCGCAAGGATTGATTCGATTGTGAGAAGCTGGTATTCTTTGTTTCCTTTTTTCATATCAGTGATTTTTACAAAGATAATGAATTTGGGTAATTTGCTCAATAATTGTGCATCTTGTTTACAAAATGAACATTATTTGCAAAGAACTGGAAATAAGATTGCAGATATAATATGCGTTATTTGCATTAAGATAAATCATTTGTTATGAGAAGGAAATTGATGACATTGTTTTTTCTTGTGGCAGGAGTCTCCGCTTATGCCCAGCCTGATATTGAAAAATGTAAGGAACTGGCAAGGGAGAATTATCCTGTCATAAGGCAGTATGATCTGATTTCACAGACTGAGGACTATACTTTGACTACAGCTTCGAGGGCGTGGCTCCCACAGGTTGCCCTGTCTGCTCAGGCGACCTATCAGTCTGATGTGGTGAAGTGGCCGGACCAGTTTGAGAGTATGCTTGCTGCCCAGGGTTTAGATATGCCTGGACTACGTAAGGACCAGTATAAGGTGCAGGTGGATGTTCAGCAGACTATCTGGGACGGTGGCAAGGGAAAGGTGGAGAAGGAACTTGCCCAGATGGAGGCTCAGCAGTCACGTATGAGTACTGACGTTGAACTCTATGCCTTAGGGGAGAGAATAGAGGACCTGTACTTCGGAATCTTGCTTCTGCAGGAGCAGGAGCTACAGTTCATGGCTGTGATGGATAGGTTGAAGAATAATCTCAATCATGTCAATGCACTTGTCAGTGAGGGAGTTGCTATGCAGGCTGATGCAGATGCTCTTCAAGTGCAGATCTTGACTTCCAACCAGACTTTGACTCAGATCCGTTCTCAATTAAAGAGTTTCAGGAGGATGCTGGAGATCTTTATTGGTGAACCTCTGGGAGATTGTGCTTTGGTGAGGCCTGAGGCAGTGGAACCTCTTGGGGACAAGTCTTTAAGACCGGAGCTTGTAATGTTTGATGCGAAGCTGGGAGTTCTTCAGACTAAGGAGAAGATGATAGATGTGTCTCTTGTGCCTAAGTTTTCTCTTTTTGCTCAGGGTTATTATGGTTATCCCGGACTTAATATGTTCGAGAATATGATAAGCAGCAAGTGGTCGCTTAATGGTATTGCCGGAGTCCGTATGGTATGGAATATCAGCAGTTTCTATAATAGTGATCTCTCTAGGAAGCAGCTCCAGAATGCAATGGCGAATGTACAGTTGCAGAAGGATATCTTTGCTTTCAACAACCGCCTTCAGGCTGAGAAGGAGAATGCTGAAATTTCCAGAATCAGGGAGGTCTTGAGGGACGATGATGAGATTGTGAGATTGAGAAGCAATGTCCGTGAGGCTGCTGAATTGAGACTCAAGGAGGGAATTATTGATACGAACAGTCTGCTTAATAAGATAAGTGATGAGTCTGCAGCGATGATTTCCCGCAGTACTCATGAGATTGAGCTGCTTAAAGCTATTTATGATTTGAAACATACTTTGAACAGATAAGGTTATGAAGAATTTACATTGTTTGATGGTTGCGGCGCTTTTGATGTGCTGCGGATGTGGAAATACAGCGGATTATGATGCCTGTGGTAATTTTGAGGCTGATGAGGTTCTTGTTGTTGCCCAGGGTGCCGGGCAGTTGCTGAGTTTTGATGTTCGTGAGGGGATGAGTGTTGCGAAGGGTGATGTCCTTGGACTTGTTGATACTGTTCAGCTTGGACTTCAGAAGGTCCAGTTGGATGCTCAGCTTCGTTCGGTGGGAAGTTCTCGTCCTGATGTAGAGGATCAGGTGGCTGCGCTTAGAAGTCAGGTTGCAAACCTTAAGTCAGAGAAGGTGAGGATCGGAAATCTTGTTGCGAAGGGTGCAGTTCCTTCCAAGCAGCTTGATGATATCGAGGCTCAGCTGGATGTGCTTGAAAAACAGCTTTCTGCCCAGACTTCTGTCTTGAAGAAGAGTGTCGCTTCTGTAGACCATAATGCGACTGCTCTTGCTGCCCAGATTGAAATGGTCTCTGACAGGATTGCAAAATGCCATATTTCTTCTCCTGCCGGTGGTACGGTCATTTCGAAGTATGTGAATGAGGGAGAGGTTGTGAATATTGGAACTCCTCTTTTCAAGGTGGCGGATCTTGAGAATGTTTATTTGAGGGCTTATTTCACTTCAGACCAGCTTGGAGGGGTGAATCTTGGCGATAGTGTGAAGGTGGTGGCTGATTTTGGAGGAGATCAGCAGTATGATTATGAAGGTAAGATAGTCTGGATCTCGTCGGAGAGTGAGTTTACTCCGAAGGCTGTTCAGACACGCAATACAAGGGCAAATCTTGTCTATGCAGTGAAGGTTGCCGTGAAGAATGACGGCAGACTGAAACTTGGAATGTACGGTGAGGTTACATTGCAGTAGATTATATGAAGGATTCGATTTCAATACGCGATTTAACTAAGAGATATGGCTCTGTGACTGCTTTGGATGGGGTTTCATTCGATGTGGCCAAGGGGGAACTATTCGGACTTATAGGTCCGGATGGTGCTGGCAAGACTACGCTTTTCAGATTGCTTACAACCCTGCTTGTTCCGGATAGTGGCTCTGCCAAGGTAGAGGAACTAGATATAGTAGAGGATTATAAGAAGATCAGAAATATTGTAGGCTATATGCCTGGAAAATTCTCTCTTTATCAGGATCTTAGTGTTGAAGAGAATCTTGAGTTCTTTGCTTCGCTCTTTGGAGGAACAGTTGAGGAGAATTATGAGCTTATTGCTCCGATCTATAGCCAGATTGAACCTTTCAGGAAGAGGAAGGCCGGTAAGCTTTCCGGAGGAATGAAGCAGAAGCTTGCTCTCAGTTGCGCTCTTATCCATAGGCCAAAGGTGCTTTTCCTCGATGAACCTACAACTGGAGTGGATGCAGTCAGCAGGAGCGAATTTTGGGATATGCTGGCAGGACTCAAGAAGTATGGCATAAGTATTTTGGTTTCAACTCCTTATATGGATGAGGCCGGAAGATGCGACCGTATTGCGCTTATAAATGAGGGTAAGATTCTGAAGATTGATACTCCGGACAGAATTACAGATCCGGGCTCTTCGCTTGAGGATACGTTCATCAGACTAATACAGGAGGAACATGGAAAAAATGATATCCGTTAGAAATCTTACCAAATGCTTTGGCGACTTCAAGGCTGTAGATAATATCTCTTTTGATGTGGCAAAGGGAGAGATCTTCGGCTTTTTGGGAGCTAATGGTGCTGGCAAGACTACTGCGATAAGGATACTTTGCGGCTTGAGCAAGGCAACTTCAGGAAGCGGTGTTGTTGCAGGTTGCGATGTCATGTCCCAGAGTGAGCAGATCAAGAGGCATATCGGCTATATGTGCCAGAAGTTTTCTCTGTATGAGGATCTTACTGTCTTGGAGAATATGGAACTTTATGGCGGTATTTATGGCTTGAGTGACAGGGAGATAAAGGAGCGTTCCGAGATGATGTTGAAGGAACTTGAGTTCTGGGAGCATAGGAATGACCTTGTCAGGAGCATTCCTACAGGTTGGAGACAGAAGCTGGCTTTTACTGTAGCGAATCTCCATAGACCCCAGATCATCTTTCTGGATGAACCTACAGGAGGAGTTGATCCGCTTACGAGAAGACAGTTCTGGAATATGATCAGGAAGACTGCTGCCGAGGGTACAACTGTCTTTGTGACAACTCATTATATGGATGAGGCTGAGTATTGTGACAGGGTGTCGATAATGGTGGATGGAAAGATTGAGGCCTTGGATTCGCCTGCTGAGCTTATAAGGAAGTTTAACGTTGGTTCTATGGATGAGGTTTTCAGAAGCCTCGCAAGAAAAGCTACTAGAAATGAATAGATTCCTGCAATTCGTAAAGAAAGAGTCTCTGCATATTCTTCGTGACACCAGAACTATACTGGTTGTCATAGGAATTCCTATTGTCCTGACTCTTCTGTTCGGCTTTGCCATTTCTACCGATGTGAATAATATCAATGTGGCTGTCTGCGCCCCTCATAGGACTGAGTCTATAAGTAAGGCAGTCATGCAGATGCAGAGAAATCCTTTGTTTACTTTCAAGGGTTATGTGTCTGCAGATGAGATAGATGCTGTGCTGAGAAGTGGAAAGGCTGGGGCTGTCCTTGTCATTAATGATGAGTATGACAGGATTCTGGCAGGTACTGCGGGTGGGGGAGAGAAGGCTGTGCAGATTGTTCTGGATGGTTCCAATCCTACTGTTTCTGCTTCTGGAGGAGCCTATCTTACTTCAATGCTTAACAGTTATTGGGGACAGGGTGCCGCGATGAATCTGATTGAGAATCACATACTTTACAATCCACAGATGAAGAGTGCCTATAATTTTGTTCCCGGTATTCTGGGCCTTATCTTCATTCTTGTGTGTGCTATGATGACTTCGATCTCTATTGTGAGGGAGAAGGAGATGGGTACTATGGAGGTGCTGCTGGTTTCGCCGGTGAAACCTATATGGATCATTATGGCGAAGATGATTCCGTATTTTGTGCTGAGTTGTGTCAACCTTCTTTCTGTTCTGCTGATTGCGAAGTTTGCCCTTGGAGTGCCGATGACCGGAAGCTTGGCGGGTATTGTGGTGATTTCGATGGTTTATGTGGCGCTGGCCCTTGGTTTTGGCCTGCTTGTTTCTACGATTACTGATAAGCAGGTGGTGGCTCTTCTTATTTCGGGTATGTTGCTGATGCTTCCGATTATGATGTTTTCGGGTATGCTTTTCCCGACTGAGAACCTTCCTGTTGTGTTTAAGCCGTTTACTTATGTCGTTCCGGCGAGGTGGTATATTGATGCTATGAGGAAGCTGATGATTGAGGGTCTGGCTTTTAGGGATGTGCTGATGGAACTTGGAATTCTTGTCATTATGACGATGGGTATCCTGCGTGTGGCGCTGATGAAGTTCAATGATAGACTGGAGTAGTTATGGGTGTTTTGAAAGCGTTGATAAAGAAGGAGTTGCGTCGGTTGAAACGCAATCCGTTCATTCCGAAGCTGGTGGTGATGTTTCCGATCGTCATTGTGCTTGTCATGCCGTGGATCACGACTATGGATGTCAGGAATGTGGAGGTCGGAATTGTCGACTATGACAGGTCTGATGTTTCGCAGAAGATTGTTACGCGTATAAATTCTTCGGAGTACCTTGAACTTTATGAGGTCTATTCTGATTATCCTACTGCCTTGACAGCGCTTGAGGATGGCAGGATTGATGTGATCTTGGAGGTGCCTGGTGGTTTTGCGGAGAGTATGATGGGAGCGCCTGAAAAACTGAGTGTGTGGGCTAACGGAGTAAATGCTATGAAGGGTGCCCTGGGTTCTCAGTATCTTATTCAGACTGTCGCTCAGGTTCTTAAGGATCTTCGTTCGTCGAGGGGCATGCCTATGCCGGAGGAACTGGTGGAGGTGACGAATCTCTATAATCCGACGATGAATTATAAGCATTTCATGATTCCTGCGCTGATGATTATGCTGCTGGTGATGATCGGTGGCTTTATTCCGGCTCTTAACCTAGTGGTGGAGAAGGAGATAGGTACGATAGAGCAGATCAATGTCACTCCGGTGAACAGGTTTGTGTTCACTTTGTCTAAACTTCTGCCGTTCTGGGTGATCTGTTTTGCAGACCTCGGCCTGTGCATGGTGATTGCCCTTCTTGTGTATGGCCTGCCCGTTGCCGGTTCTGTCTGGGCGATTTTCCTTGCTGCTGCCCTCTTTATCATCGTGATGTCGAGTGTTGGAGTGATGATCGCTAACTTTTCTGACACTATGCAGCAGACGATGTTCCTTATGCTCTTTATTGTGCTTTCGTTCATCCTTGTCAGTGGACTTATGACGCCGCTGGATTCGATGCCTCTGTGGGCGCAGAAGTTTGCCAGGGCGCTGCCGCCGACGTATATGGTGGAGATCATAAGGGCTGTTTATCTGAAGGGTGCACAGGTGTCTGAACTCTGGACTTCTTATGTAGCCCTTGGCGGCTTCTCTGTGTTCTTCTGTTCTTTGGCTGCTCTTACGTACCGGAAACGCGGTTAGATCTTCGATTTTTCTTACCTTTGAAGAGTTGACCTTTAACTCCCGATTATGCATTTGTGTAAATTCTTTTTGTTGGCGATTATGCTGCTGTCTGCTGCTGAGGTGGCGGGCAAGTGGAAGTCTGTGGATGATCCTGCCCTTAGCGTGGATGAGCGTATGCGCAGGAGTGATTATGAGGTGTGGGTGTCGCGGGATGGCGGAGAGTTTGAGACTGTCGAGGTGCGTGGTGCGCTTGTCTCGAATATGGACAGGCGTAGCGAGAATTCCGTGAGTGTGGATGGGTCGACTCGTACGCTGATGGGCTTTGTAATGTTTACGGATCCGTTTGAGAAACCTGTGAAGGTGAGGGTCAGGAGGCAGGGGGAACCGTTTGAGAAGGTGGAGGTGCGTCCTTCTGCGTATAAGATCCGCCCGAAGAGGCTTGATGGTCAGACTGTTGAGTTTACGCTTCGTTCGCCGAGTCAGAAGGTATCGGTGGAGTTTGATGGCGACCGCGACCATAATCTTTTTGTGATTGCCGATCTTCCGGATGTGAATAAGCCTGCGGTTGAGGCTCTTGGCGGGGAAAGTGATTTTGTGTATTTCGGGCCGGGAGAACATGAGGTTGGCGAGATTGTGCTCAAGTCCGGGCAGAGACTCTATCTGGATGAGGGTGCTGTGGTGTATGGTCGCGTAGTGGCGGTTGATGCCCACGATATTGCTGTTCTTGGGCGTGGAATCTTGTGCGGTTCCCGCAACGATCATGACTTCAATACGCGTAAGATTCTGGCGGAGTTCATCCGTTGTTCCGATGTTACAGTCGACGGAATCATGATGCGTGCTTCTCCGAGTTGGACTGTTACGCTTAATCGATGTAAGGGGGTCACAATCAATAATATGAAACATATCTGCTGGATGCGTAACTCGGATGGAATCGACGTCTGCGGCACGAGAGATGTGACAATCCGTAACTGCTTCATGCGTAATTATGACGATAATATTTCTCTGAAGGTTCTTGCCTGGGCGCGCGATAATGTAGAAAATGTCGTGGTTGAGGACTGTGTCTTCTGGGCGGATTGTGCGCACAATCTTCTTGTGGGTCCTGAGTCTCAGAAGGACTGGGAGATGAGGAATATCCGCTTCAACCGCTGCACTCTTCTTGAGGGACGTGAAACCGCAGACCCGTGGCGAGGGGCAATTGCAATTATGGTTTCTGACGAAGGTGCTTTCGAGGACGTGATCTTCGAAGACATCACCATCGACAAGGTGCGGGGCGGCATGCCATTCTCTGTCGACTTCTGCAAGTACGAGACCCTCGGACGCAAGGCAAAGAATATCATCATCCGCAACATCAACTACACCGGCGAGCACCCCGTTCCGCAAAGTGTCATCCGCGGTCTGGACCCTCAGCACAGGGTAGAGAACATCCTCATCAGGAATGTCCGTATCAACGGCACGAAAATCACCCGCCGCAACTTCAGCGACCACGTCGTCACCAACGACTTCATCTCCGGCCTGCAGGTCCGCTAGATAGTGCTAGTCTTTAAGTCATTGCCGCCTCCTTCTTATGTCATAACTGGCTACCCATTTAAGAGGCGTGACGAGTATCTTTCAAAACTCGACACGCCTCTCTTTAGTTCAGATGATTTTGTTGATATGGAACCATAAAAAAAGATGCGACAAAAATCACGATTTTTGTCGCATCATTTAGGTATTGGGATCCCCGATGAGGTAGGGGTGATGTGTCTTTTAGAATACCATTGACTGAAGCCAGTAGGCTGCCATACCTGCGAAGTAGCCGGCAGCTGCGATCCAGGTGATGTTCTTGAAGTACCAGCCGAATGGGATCTTTGTGATACCCATGACAACGACTCCGGCAGCAGAACCAATAATGAGCATGCTACCACCCACACCTGCACAGTATGCAAGAAGCTCCCAGAATTTTCCGTCAACTCCGAACATTGCGATCTGCTCAAGGTTGCTTGCTGTTGCAGGGATTACATCGTACATCTCAAGACAGCTGGCAACAAGAGGAACGTTATCTACTATAGCAGAAAGAACTCCGATAATACCTGTGATGATGTATGCATTGCCGTTGAATGTCTGGTCAAGGATATTTCCAAGCTTAGTAAGAGCTCCTGTTGCAGATAGAGCTGATACGCAAGTCAGGATACCAAGGAAGAACAGAAGCGTGCTGAGGTCTGTCTTGTGAAGAAGTGCTGATACCTCAGGAAGCTTGTTAGGATCAATCTTTCTGAATCTCTTCTGATGGAAGATGAACTCAGTGACAACCCAAAGAAGACCAAGGATAAGAAGGATTCCCATGAATGGTGGAAGTCCTGTAAGGATCTTGAAGATAGGGACAAATAGAAGTCCACCTACTCCAATGATGAATACAGCGCTCTTCTCTCTCTTTCTCAGGATGATATCTGTAGTCTCTTTTTCTACAAGATCAGTCTTCATTGCAATCTGTCCCTTAAGTCTCATGCCGATAAGAAGTCCTGGGACTACTACAGAAATAACTGAAGGAAGGAATAGTTTTGTGATCACACCGCCTGCAGTGATGTTTCCTTTTACCCAAAGCATGATGGTTGTAACGTCACCGATAGGCGAGAATGCACCACCACTGTTTGCTGCAAGGACAATCATTGAAGCATAAAGGAACTTGTCAGTTCTATCTTCAATCATTTTGGTGATAACCAGAACCATGACGATAGAAGTTGTCATATTATCCAGAACTGCTGAAAGGAAGAATGTCAGTACAATAAGTTTCCATAGCAGGGCTTTTTTCGTTGTAGAGACAAGTTTTTCACGTACAAAGTTGAAACCACCATTACGGTCGACAACTTCGACAATCACCATCGCTCCCATAAGGAAGAAGATGATCTCGCAAGTTTCACCAAGCGCTGCAGTAAACATTTCCATGTTTGCATGCGATGCACCACCGAAACCAGCGTAGTAGAGCACCCAGCAAGATACGCTCATAAGAAGAGCGATTGCTGCCTTGTTAATCTTTGTATAACTCTCGAATGCTATAAGAAGGTAGCCCAAGATGAAAATACAAATAATAGGTAAAGTCATACTTTAAATATTTTGGTTAATTTTAATAAAACGTCCGGTTAGAAACAAAAAAAGTGGGTTGACGTAAATCAACCCACAAATATAGACTTATTTTTTTAATTATTGCTCATCTGGTTCCTGTTCGTTGCCACCATTTGGTGCACCTCCCTGGAATCCGCCCTGAGGGCCAGCCTGTCCTGCCTGTGCAGCCTTTGCCATATCCTCTGAAGCAGCATGCCATGCAGCCTCAAGCTCAGCCTTGTACTTGTCGATGTCAGCGATGTTCTGTGACTTCACTGCCTCTTTCAAGCTGTTGAGTGATGACTCGATTGCAGACTTCTTCTCTGCAGGAATCTTGTCGCCGTACTCCTTAAGGTTCTTCTCGCTCTGGAAGCAAAGTGCGTCAGCTCCGTTGATCTTGTCAACTCTCTCCTTCTCAGCCTTGTCAGCAGCCTCGTTAGCCTTAGCCTCGTCACGCATTCTCTGGATCTCCTCATCTGAAAGACCTGAAGAAGCCTCGATACGGATGTTCTGCTCTTTTCCAGTAGCCTTGTCCTTTGCAGATACGTTAAGGATACCGTTAGCGTCGACATCAAATGTCACCTCGATCTGAGGTACACCTCTTGGAGCAGGTGCGATTCCGTCAAGGTGGAATCTTCCAAGCTCTTTATTGTCTTTGGCCATTGGGCGCTCTCCCTGAAGAACGTGGATCTCAACTGAAGGCTGGTTGTCAGCAGCAGTAGAGAAAGTCTCTGACTTCTTGAATGGGATAGTTGTGTTAGCCTCGATAAGTTTAGTCATCACACCACCAAGAGTCTCGATACCAAGTGAAAGAGGAGTTACGTCAAGAAGAAGGACGTCCTTCACATCACCGGCAAGTACACCACCCTGGATAGCAGCACCTACAGCAACAACCTCATCTGGGTTTACGCTCTTGTTAGGAGCCTTTCCGAAGAATTTCTCAACGATAGCCTGGATAGCAGGGATGCGTGTTGAACCTCCTACAAGAAGAATCTCGTCAATGTCAGAAGCGCTAAGCTTAGCGTCAAGAAGCGCCTTGCGACATGGCTCGACTGTAGCGTTGATAAGTGAGTCAGCAAGCTGCTCGAACTTAGCTCTTGTAAGAGTCTTCACCAAATGCTTAGGAACTCCGTCAACTGGCATGATGTAAGGAAGGTTGATCTCTGTTGAAGTCTGGCTTGAAAGCTCGATCTTCGCCTTCTCGGCAGCCTCTTTGAGTCTCTGAAGAGCCATAGGGTCCTTCTTAAGGTCGATTCCACCGTTCTCAGCAGCGAACTCGCTTGCCAACCACTCGATGATTACGTGGTCGAAGTCATCTCCACCAAGGTGAGTGTCACCGTTAGTTGAAAGCACCTCGAAAAGACCATCACCTAGTTCAAGGATAGAGATATCGAATGTACCGCCACCAAGGTCATACACAGCAACCTTCATGTTCTTGTTCTTCTTGTCAAGACCATATGCAAGAGCGGCTGCAGTAGGCTCATTGATGATACGCTTAACCTCTAGTCCGGCGATCTTACCAGCCTCTTTAGTTGCCTGACGCTGTGAGTCTGAGAAGTATGCAGGAACTGTGATGACAGCCTCTGTCACCTCCTGACGAAGGTAGTCCTCTGCAGTCTTCTTCATCTTCTGAAGAATCATTGCTGAAATCTCCTGTGGAGTGTAAAGACGTCCGTCGATGTCAACACGTGGAGTGTTGTTGTCGCCTTTAACTACGCTATAAGGTACTCTGTCGAGCTCTTTGTTTACCTGATCGTAAGTCTCACCCATGAATCTCTTGATAGAGAATACGGTCTTGTTAGGGTTTGTGATAGCCTGACGCTTTGCAGGGTTACCAATCTTTCTCTCACCACCATCAGTAAATGCAACTACAGATGGAGTTGTTCTCTGTCCCTCGTTGTTAATGATGACTGCAGGCTCATTACCCTCCATCACTGCTACACACGAGTTTGTGGTTCCAAGGTCAATACCAATAATTTTTCCCATAATATTTTTTTGATTTTATAATTAACAGTTCATTTGTCCCTTTTGGACGCCAATCACAATATCGAAACCCGTGCCATCGTGAAATCAGGCAGTTTTTATGACAAAATGTCAGCAAAAATGTCATAATTTATCATTCAATAATGACAATATTGCGTATTTTTGCATTATGATATACAGAGAACTTACAAGAGAGGAGTACAAAGACCTCGAATCACGAATCATATATGAAGACAACCACCTTCTTGTAGTGAACAAGAGGGTAGGCGAGATCGTACAGGGCGACAAGACAGGCGACGAACCGATAGGAGAAAAATACAAGGCCTTCATCGCAATGCGCGACCTTAAGCCGGGCCAGGTGTTCATGGGCGTGCCACACAGACTCGACCGCCCCGTAAGCGGACTCACCATCCTCGCAAAGACATCAAAGGCCCTTGAGCGAATGAACGCACTCTTCCGCGACGGAAACATCCACAAGTTCTACTGGGCCCTCACCTGCGGCGCACCGGCGGAAAAGGAAGCGATGCTCGAAGATCACATCTACCGCATCGAAAAGCAGAACAAATCCTACATCTGCAAGGGCGGAGCGCTACGCAAGGACGCAAAGCTCGCAAAGCTGAAGTACAGATATCTTCAGCCTACAGAAAGATATCATCTACTTGAGGTTGAACTTCTTACAGGTCGTCACCATCAGATCCGCTGCCAGCTTTCAAACATGGGTTGTGTAATCAAGGGCGACTTGAAATACGGAGCGCCGCGCTCAAATCCAGACGGAGGCATCAGCCTTCACGCAAGAAGAATCAACTTCATCCACCCTGTTCAGAAGGTGGAAATGACACTTGAGGCTCCACTGCCGAAGTCGTGGAAACTTTAGTCCTACACTAGAACATTCTTCACAAATTCTTGTTATATTTGTGAATTCAGAACATCAGATTATGGAAGAAATCAATACACAGAACCTGACAGAAGTCCCTCAGGACACCTGTCAGCTCATATATAATACACAGAGAAAGAACATGCCGCTTCCTGAATATGGCAGAAGCGTGCAGAAGATGGTGGACTATGTCAAGAGCATAGAGGACAGAGAAAAGAGAAATGAGCAGGCGAGAGCTGTCATCAAAGTTATGGAGAGAGTGAATCCTGCCGTACATCTTCAGGAAAACTTCGAGCAGAAGCTTTGGGACCACCTCCACATCATAGCAGACTTTGAACTTGATGTGGACTCACCTTACCCGATTCCGGACAAGGAGCAGCTTTATACCCGTCCGGAAATGGTTCCGATCCGCAGAAAGCCGATCAAGGCAACTCACTACGGAAGAAACATAGAGAGCATTATCGATCTTATCATAGAGCATGAAGATGGAGAGGTAAAGGACGCAATGATCCGTCAGCTTGCCATCTATATGCGTCAGCAGTATCTCATCTGGAACAAGGATACTGTAGCTGACGAGACAATCTTCAATGATATCGAGAAACTGTCAGATTATAAGATAAAGGTTCCTGAGGGAATGAGACTCACAAGAGTAGCATCGGACATGTCATATAACCGCCCAGGGAACGGAAATCAGCAGAATAAACGTCACAACATGTGGCAGAGAAACAGGCAGAAAAACAATCGTAAATAGACACTCAGATGCCTAGAAAGAAACAGGAACAACCTAAAAAGGGACAAGAAGAATATAAGGGCAGGTTCAGTTGGAAGATGAACTTCGATCCTCAGACAAAGCAAAGCCTGGTTAAGGTAACTGGCCTTGCTGTTGTCGTTTTTACTGTATTCACCTTCATCTCACTTGCTTCATACATGTTTACATGGCAGGAGGACCAGAGCCTCATGCATGAGGTGGATATGCTTTCAACAGCGGTTGAGGTCGGTAATCTTGCAGGCAAATGGGGTTTCCTATGGGCATGGTTCCTTATGCACAGATGTTTTGGACTTGGTAGTTTTGCCTTCCTGTTCCTTTTGACTGTCATCTCATCACGACTTGTCTTCAAGAAGCAGAGCAGAGGAATCATCCGTACCTTGTTCATAACTTTCTCAGGTGCGCTGATTTCATCTGTCATCCTTGCCTTCCTTGGTTCTGTGACAGGAACTTTTATCGGAGGTGCCACTGCCTTTGGCGGAGGACTCGGAGGAGAGTGTGGAGCCTACCTTTCTAAGTGGATGGTGAATTTGATGGGTGATATCGTTACCTTCCTTGTCTTGGGTGTGCTTGCGATTGTGTGGCTTGTCTTTGTCAGTTCGACCTTTGCCAAGTGGCTCGTTTCCTTCGGAACTCGTACTGAAAATCCAAGGCAGCAGCCTGTCGTTTCTGAGGAACCTGTTGCTGCACCAGAAGCTGTGGTTGCTGAATCTGTTGCCGAGCCGGAACCAGTTGCCGCCGAGTCAGTCTTTGTTGAACCTGTTGTGGAACCGGAGCCGGTAGTTGCGGAGCCTGTGGTTGGTGACCCGGCTGTCGCTGAACCTGTCGTTGCTCAGCCAGTTGCTGAAATGACTGATGGTCAGGAGGTTGCTCCTTCTGTTGAAGTGGAGACTTTTGATGGTTTTGATACTACCAATGTCAAGGAACTTCCTAGAATCAATGTGAGGGATGAACTTTCTAATTATGAGTTCCCTTCGATTTCTCTTTTTGATGATTATGCTGAGTATCAGTATGATATCACTCCAGAGGAGCAGGAAGAAAATAAGAATAAGGTCTTGAAGGCCCTTGAAATCTATCATATTGCAGTTACTGATGTGAAGGTTATTCAGGGTCCTACTGTTACACTATATAAAATATATATAGCGCCTGGAGTGAGAATCAATCTCATCAAGAATCTTGAGGCTGAGCTTGCTATGGCTCTTCATGCAGAGAAGGGAGTGCGAGTTGTGCCGCTTCCGGATTCGGTGGGAATTGAGGTTCCAAATGAAAAGGCTTCGACTGTGCCTTTGAAGGCTATGTTGAATGATGATTCGTTTAGAAAGAGCAAGGCAGAACTGCCAATTGCCATCGGATATACGATTTCTAAAAAGGTAAGGACTTTCGACCTTGCTGATGCCCCACATCTACTTGTGGCAGGTGCTACAAAGCAGGGTAAGTCTGTCGGACTTAATGTTATTATTTCTTCATTGCTTTATTCGAAGCATCCTTCTGAGTTGAAACTTGTTTTCATCGACCCTAAGATGGTGGAGTTCTCAGCTTATAAGAATCTTCATAAGCATTATCTCGCAGTTCTTCCAACTGCCTGCAATGAGGAGGATGAGAGAGAGAAGTCTATCATTACCGACCAGAAAAATGCCAATGATATTCTTAAGTCGCTTTGTATCGAGATGGATGAGAGATATGAACTTCTTAAGAGAGCTGGTGTCAACAATGTCAAAATGTATAATGAGAAATATAAGGATAGACACCTTCTTCCTACAGAGGGACATAAGTTTATGCCTTATATCGTTACTGTTATTGACGAGTTTGCCGACCTTACTATGGCTCAGGGAATGGGTGGAGATACAAGAAAGGCAGCGATCAGTCTCAAGGAGGCTATCATCAGACTTGCACAGAAGGGTCGTGCTGCTGGAATCCATGTGATTCTTGCAACTCAGCGTCCAGAGGCTTCTGTCGTGAGTGGACTCATCAAGTCTAACTGTCCTACTAAGATTGCCTTCAAGGTGTCGACAGGTATTGACTCAAAGGTTATTATTGACGGTCCTGGAGCAGAAAAACTCATTGGTAGAGGTGATATGCTTCTATGCTCGGGAGTTGATAAGGAAAGAGTCCAGTGTGCAATGGTAAGCATGGATGAGATCGAGAGAATTACACGATTCATCGGAGCTCAGACCAAACACAAGGCTTGTTATACTACGCCTTATTACCTTCCTGTTCCTCCATCAGACAATGAGGGGGCATCTGCAGCAGGAGAGGTGGATATGACGAAGCTGGATGAGCACTTTGAGGAAGCTGCACGAATGATTGTCCTCAATCAGAGGGGTTCTACTTCGGATCTTCAGAGAAGACTTGGACTTGGATATGCGAGAGCAGGTAAACTTATGGATCAGCTTGAGGCAGCAGGTATTGTAGGACCTCAGAGTGGCTCTAAGCCAAGAGAGATCCTTGTTTCTGACTTTGCTGAACTTGACGGCATACTTGATGCATATCTTCAGAGATAGACACTAAATTTTTCACTATGTCAGCGAAATATAAATATATGATTTCTGCCATAATAGTATTTATGGCAGGGGTTTTTGTTTCTGCTGCCCAGACACCTGCAGAGCAGACAAAGATTTTCTTGGATAGATTTTCCACCCATCCGCTTCAGTTTTCTTATAGACTGACAATACTTGCTGCGGATAAGACAATAACAGAAAGCGGTGAAGTCGTAGTCTGCGAGGATTCCTACTGCCTTACTAATGGCGGCTTTGAATCCCGTTCTGATGGAGAGTCTGTATGGAATGTGAATGAGGATTCTCAGGAAGTTGTGATTCAGCCTGCTACAGATGTTGATGCGAACCCTATTTTGATGATCAGATCTTTGGAAGAGCATTTCAGGCAGGTTTCTACCACTTATTCAGCTAAGGGTGGAGGCAAGGTGGTCATGGCTGCCTTTGCTGCAGAAAAGGGCTATATGGGAATCAGTGATGTGGTTCTTTATATAAGTGACAATAAGCTTGTTGCAGCGGATTTCAAAACAAAAGACGGAATATCGTTGAATGTTGATATCCCGTCCTTCGTATATCTGGATGAACTTCCTTCTTCAAGCAAGTTCTCTTATTCTAAGAAGAATTTTGATTCGTCCTGGGTTGTGACAGACCTTAGATAGGACTACCAGCGTCCTCCGCCTCCGCCACCTCCGAAGGAACCTCCTCCGAAGCCACCGAAGCTTCCTCCGCCGCTTCCAAAGCCGCCGAAGGATCCGCTGGAGTGGTGGGATGGTCCCATTATGATGACTGGCCCTCTGTGTCCGCCGCCACCTCCGAAACCGTCGCCGTTTCCTCCATTCTTGCTTACTGCTACGATGAGAATCGTTATTCCTAAGAAAATAATGATGATGATAAGATTAAGTATCCAGTCGTCTTCTTCCTCAAGCTCTTCTGATATCTCTCCGCTGGCGAGTTTCATGAGCACGTCGCAGGCATGGACGATTCCACTATAATAGTCGTTGTTCTTGAAATGAGGGATCATCACCTCATTGACTATTCTGGTTGCGTATGCGTCAGGGATGGCTCCTTCCAGTCCATAACCAACTGCAATGAAGGCTTCTCCGTATGAGTTGCCGATCTTTGGCTTGATAAGAACAACTACTCCATTGTCAAACTCTTCCTGGCCTACCTTCCACTCAAGTCCTATTCGGGTGGCGTATTCTGCTGCAGTATAGCCCTCAAGATCTGTTACAGTCACTACTGTAATCTGGTTGGATGTGGTGTCGTTGAAGTTGACAAGGTCTCTTTCAAGGTCGGCAGCCTGCTTCAGTGAGAAGATTCCTGCGTAGTCGTTTACCAATCTGCCAGGATTCTGCGGTATGCCTGCCCATGTAAGAAAAGTTGCCAGCAGTAGAACTGCTGACAACATAGATTTCAGAATTATACTTTTATATGTATTCATCTGTTATTAAGTGAATTAGAATTCAACTACAGGTGCTGTGTCAGCTCCCTCTTTTGCCTGGAAATAACCTTTCTTCTCGAATCCGAACATAGAAGCGATGATGTTCTTAGGGAAACTGCGAACCATTGTGTTGTACTTCTGTGCTGTCTCGTTGAACTTCATTCTCTCAGTAGCGATTCTGTTCTCAGTGCCCTCAAGCTGAGCCTGAAGCTCAAGGAAGTTCTGGTTGGCCTTAAGGTCTGGATACTGCTCCTGGATCATAAGAAGTTTGCCAAGTGCCTGGCTTAACTGACCCTGTGCAGCCTGATACTGCTGGATAGCCTTCTCTGAGAGATCTGATGGGTCAATTGTAATCTGGGTAGCCTTAGCTCTTGCTGCAACAACCTCCTGAAGAGTGTTCTGCTCGTGCTGAGCATAGCCCTTGACTGTTGATACAAGGTTAGGGATGAGGTCTGCTCTTCTCTGATATACGTTCTCTACCTGAGCCCATGCAGCGCTTACTCCCTCGTCAGATTTAACCAATGAATTGTATGTGCTCTTTACCCATAGGAAGCAGCCTAGTGCAACTGCTGCAATTGATAGGGCGATAATTGTTCCTTTCTTCATATATAGTCTATTAAGTTTAAATTATTTCTTGATACATCTTACTGAGGCTCCGAAATGCTTTGTGTCGGCTGTGCCAAGAAGCATGTCAGGATTACCCTTGTTGATATTTACAAGATATCTGTATGTTCCGACTTCTCCTTCGTCTGTCTTGATCGAGTCTGATGTCCAGAAGATTGCGTACTCGCTGCTTCCTTCGAACTTGTCATTGTCAAGTGTTACATAACCGAATGGAAGAAGGGCAAGCTTACTCTTGTTTGTGATCTTGACCTCAGGCCAGAACTCCCGAAGTTTCTGTCCGTTGAAAGTCGCATCCACCATAAGGTCTCCTGCAACTCCCTTAAATGTGTCGAACTTGTCCTCGCACTTGTGTCCCAGCTCGTTTACAAGAATCTTCCAATCCTCGTTTGAAGGAAGTCTCCATCCTTCAGGGCAGACCTTGTTAGCCTCCTCCCAAGTATAGTAGTGACCTGTGATATCCTCCATTGCTGTACAATGCTTGTAAGGGACACCCATCTTTGCGTATGCCATGTTTTCACGCATCCAAGTCTGCTTGCCTATAGTTGTGATGAAGTATTTCTTGTTGTCTCTTGGGTCTGTCATATGAGGGTTGTCCACCCACATGTCAGCGTCTTTGATTGTTCCATGAAGCCGAGGGTCGACAAGTGTGATTGTCTTTGACTTAGAGATTGCGTAATAACCATCTGCGAATGCGGATACAGTGATAGTATAGGTTCTTAGGGTATCCTTGAACTTGTATGTGTACTTATTTGGAATACCTGTCTGAGCCTCAAGTTTAATTGTATCAGGTTTGCTCATTTCAGGAGCCACCTTCCAACTATAGCCCATTTCCTTGCCGTCAGGATGAACTGCTCCTGAAGCTTCGTATGTCACTGTTGAATTGATAAGTATGTAATCCTCAACCTCAAAGTTAAGGGCTCCGTCAAGAAATGGCTTTGTTGTGTCCTCATCCTTGTCCTTACATGAAGGGACGATAGTCAAACTGAGCACTGCAAGCAATGCCAAACATAGTTTATTTAGTTTCATTCGTATATATAGTTTTATAATCTTGCAAAGATGAATAATTTTCGGCGAAAAACCGATATCTTTGTACAAATACTTTGCCTAATATGAAATTATTTAGACTTTTTTTGCTGATATTCTTGACTATGTCCCTCTTTTCTTCATGTACAGAGGACTTAGGTTATGTCAATATCTCAGGTTATGCCCAGGGCGGAACCTATCTTGTCACTGCAAATATCACTAAGGATGTAGAACTTGATCCAGAGCAGATCAAGGTTGGAATCGATGAGATTATCCTTAATATCGACAATACTCTTTCTGGCTATAACAAGGGCTCGATGTTGAGTAAGTTCAATGCAGGCGAAACTATTGTTCCAAATGAGATGTTTGTGGATATCTATCAGCGCTCGCGTGAGTTCTGGCGCTTGACAGATGGTGCTGTTGATGTTGCTGCAGGACCACTTTTTGACGCGTGGGGCTTCGGGTTCAAAAGCGGTGATATGCCTACTGCCAGCCAGGTTTCAGACTTGCTTGATGGGAGTGGAATGGATAGGTTGGTAGAGCAGATGAGTGAGGCTGTTTCTGGCGATGGATCCCTCTGTGGTGCTGACCTCTTGATGGATGAAAACAGTGGTGGTGCCCTGCCGCTTCTGAACTATAATGCTGTGGCTCAGGGTTACTCGTGCGACCTTGTTGCTGCCTATCTTTACTCCTTGGGTATCAAGGATATGCTTGTCAATATCGGAGGAGAAATCTTTGTAGACGGACTCAATCCGAGAGGCTCAAACTGGACCCTCGGAATCGATCGCCCTGAAGACGGAAATATGGTTCCTGGTCAGAGTGTCGAGCTCACTTTCAAGACAAAAGGTGGCCCTTGTGGAATCGTTACTTCAGGCAATTACAGGAAGTTCTATATCAAGGACGGAAAGAAGTATGCGCATACTGTCGATCCCCGTACAGGCTACCCTGTAGACCATCATCTTCTTTGCGCTACCATCATTTCTCCTGATGCGACTTCTGCCGATGCCTATGCTACTCATTGCATGGTTGTGGGACTGGAAAAGGCGAAGGAGTTCATACTTAATGCCGAAGACCTTGAAGGCTACCTTATCTATGAGGAAAATGGCAAGATGATGACCTGGTCGTCAAGAGAAATGCCTGGCCTATAACTCGCTTATCGTCTTGAGACAGAATATCATAGCTTGAATGCAAGCTTCTACGGAGTCAAGAATGAAGTCAGGGCAGATTCCCAGATAAAAAAGCAGGCAGGCAAGCAGACCGACACTCATTATTATGCTTGTCAAAGGCATGGCGATGAGGTTGGTTATAAGAAAGTATTGAGGAAAAGTCCCGAAATAGTACCACACGGCAGGCGCAGTGAAAACCTGGCAGGAAATTGACATTGAGACCAGCGACCACAATCTTCTCATCGGATCTGGAAACTTGGATTTTGGGTAGAGTTCTTCGAATTTCGGGAGCAGAATACATATTCCACACATAGCAAGGTAGGAGAGTTGGAATCCTACTGAATCAATAGCTAAAGGGGTGATAGTCAGCTGAATGATTAAGGCGCAGCATAGGACTCTCATCCCTTTTGGCTTTCTTCCCGTTAGCCTGCATCCTTCTTTTATGAGAATGAAGAGAAAGGCCCTGACCAAGGATTCACATGCCCCTGTCGCAAGGGTGTAGATTCCTGAGAAAAGAATGATGGTGAGGCCCTTGATCGCCTTTGCGATAGGGGAGTTGCCGATGATTTTCAGTATGCCGCCCAGCAGCGAACAGATTATTCCAAGGTGCATGCCCGAGAGTGCCAGGATATGTGATGCCCCACTTCCTCTGAATGCGGCCTTTGTCTCTGCACTCAGAAGCCTCCTGTCTCCGGTCAGAATGGCAGTCAGAAAGGCATTGCTCTCCCTATCTTCAAAAGGCAGCCCCTCCAGAAACGTCCTTACACCCGTAGTCGCAGCAAAGTCTCCAACCCTTCCCGCACCGCAAAGACTCGTCGCAGTATAGCCACAACCTCCGCAAAGAAAAAGTATAAGTCCCATCATCATCACCCTCCTCTCTCCACGAAGCACGGCAAAGCCAAGCGCACAGAAAAACAGAATAAGCATTACGAACAGCAGCAGGTGCTCTCCGCACCCCCTCGTCGTCCCTCCGTTCCGCAGCACGGAGGCAAGGAGACATCCTCCACAAAAGCAGGTGCATAGCACAAAAAAATCTCTCTCCTCAGTCATGAAAAACCTTTGTTAAAATTTTGGCAAATAAGCCATTATTTTTTGTAACTTTGTGAAGTTTGTGTAAAAAGAAAATTAAAAACCAAAAAATATGATAATTCTAGTAGTAAACTGTGGAAGCTCGTCTATCAAGTATCAGCTTTTGGATATGAAGAGCGACGAAGTGTATGATCTTTTGGCGAAGGGTATTGTCGAGAGAATCGGTATGGAGGTGAGTGTTCTTAAGCACAAGCCTGCAGGTAAGGATGACTTTGTTCTTGAAATGCCAATCCCTAACCACACTGTGGGTATGAAGGCTGTTATTGACGCCCTTCTTGACTCAGAGCACGGAGTTCTTTCAACTCTTAACGACATTCAGGCTGTAGGCCACCGCGTTGTTCACGGAGGAGAGATCTTCTACAGCAGCCAGCTTGTAACTGAGGAGGTAATTGAGGCTATCGAGAAATGTGCAGATATGGCTCCTCTTCACAACCCTGCTCACGTACTTGGTATCAGAGCTGTTCAGGAGGTTCTTGCAGAGGTTCCTCAGGTTGTTGTCTTTGACACTGCCTTCCACCAGACTATGCCGGCTTATGCATACATGTATGCTCTTCCATACGAGTACTATGAGAAATACGGTATCCGCCGTTACGGTATGCACGGAACAAGCCACAGATACGTTTATGAGAAGGGTGCCAAGTTCGTAGGCTTGAATCCAAATTCTTCTAAGATCATCACTTGCCACCTTGGTAACGGTAGTTCAGTTGCCGCTGTAGTAAATGGTCAGTGTATCGACACATCAATGGGCTTCACTCCACTTGAGGGAATGATCATGGGTACAAGATGTGGAAGCATTGACGCTTCTATCGTGACTTACCTTCAGGAGAAAGAGGGCCTTACTCCAGCTCAGATGAACGATATCATGAATAAGAAGAGTGGTTTCATCGGACTTTCTGGCGTATCATCAGACGCTCGTGACCTGAGCGACGCAGCAAACGATGGCAATCCACGTGCTAAACTTACTCTTAAGAAACTTGTTCACGATGTGACAAAACTTATCGGAGCTTACACTGCAGAGATGAACGGTGTTGACCTGATCATCTTTACAGGTGGTATCGGTGAGAACAACAGCCGTCTTCGTCGTCGCGTCTCTGAGAACCTTTCATATCTTGGAGTGAAATTTGATTACGAGGCAAATGTTGCAAGAGGTGTTGATACATTGCTTACTCTTCCGGATTCTAAGGTCAAGATGGCTCTTATCTCTACAAACGAGGAACTTATGATCGCAAGAGATACAATGAATATTGTTGCAAATAACTAAGAATAAACAAATTAAAATAATAAAGAACTATGTTTACAAAGTTTTCAGAAATTTTTGACGCCCTTAAGAACAGAGGCTCTAAGAAAAGAATGGTTGCCGCTTGGGGTGTTGACGGACATACAATCTCTGCTGCCAGCATGGCTGTAGACCTAGGTATCGTTGACGTTACTCTAGTAGGTTGCGCTAAGCGTATCGCTGAGGTTTGCGCAGAGGAGAAGGTTGATGTTGCCAAGTTCACTGTAGTTGATAACCCAGTTGAGCTTGCTGCTGTTGCTCAGGCTGTTTCTATGGTTCGCGAGGGACAGGGTGACTTCCTTATGAAGGGTCTTTGCTCTACAGATAAGTTCCTAAGAGCAGTTCTTAACAAGGAGACTGGTCTTCTTCCTCCAAAGGGTACTCTTACTCACTGTGCAGTTCTTGAGAATCCTAACTACCATAAGCTTCTTTTCGTAGGTGATATGGCAGTTATCCCAGCTCCTGACTTCAAGCAGAAGCAGATCATCATGGGTCACCTTGTAAACACAGCACACGCTGTAGGTATCGACAAACCAAAGGTTGCCATCATCGCTGCTACAGAGCAGATGCTTCCTGGTATGCCTGCTTGTGTTGAGGCTGCTATGCTTGCCAAGATGGTTGACCGTGGCCAGATCAAGGGCTGCATCGCTGATGGTCCTTTGGCTCTTGATGTTGCTGTTGATAAGGAGGCTGTAGAGATCAAGGGGCTTGTCAGCCCGGTTGCTGGAGATGCTGACTGTCTTCTATTCCCTAACATCGAGTCTGCAAATGTATTCTACAAGACTAACTCTATGTTGGCAGTTGGAGTTAAGCAGGCAGGTATGATGGTTGGTGCAAAGGTTCCTTGCGTGCTTTCAAGCCGTGCGGACAGCATTGATACAAAACTTAATTCAATCGCAATCGCAGCATTGTCAGTAAAATAAATCTGCATTATGGAAGGAAGAATTCTTGTGCTGAACACTGGTTCAACTTCGACAAAGATAGGTCTGTTTGACGCAGGCAAACTTTTGTTTGAGCAGAATATCAGCCACCCAAATTCGGAACTTCAGAAATATGAGTCTGTAATGGATCAGGACCAGATGCGTCTTGAGGCCATTACAGGCTTTCTTTCTTCTAAGGAAGTCGCTCTGGAGTCAATTGATCTTGTGATGTCTCGTGGAGGTATGATTACCCCTATCGAGCCAGGTGTATATCTTGTAACAGAGGAGATGAAGGCTGCTTTGCGCGAGGGCAAGTCTGGAGTTCATGCCAGCAATGTCTGCGCTATCGTAGCTGATAAGCTTAAGGATATGGTCAATGCCAAGAGGGGAGAACTTGGTCTTCCTGAGGTGAAGGCTTATATCGCTGATGCTCCTTTCTCTGATGAGATGATTGATGAGGCTAGAGTAGGAGGTCATCCTCTATTCCCTCGTAAGCCTATCTTCCACGCTCTTAACTCGCGTGCCGTGACCCGTTTCTATGCTCGTGAGAAGGGTCTTGACTATTCTGACGTGACTGTTATCGTTGCTCACATGGGTGGCGGTACATCTGTGAGCCTCCACCACAAGGGAAGAATTGTCGATACAAACAACGCTCTTGGAGGTGATGGTCCTGTTTCACCGGACAGAACAGGTACTGTGTACGGAAGCGACCTTGTTGAGGTTTGCTACAGCGGACAGTATACAAAGGATGAGGTGAAGAAGATGCTTGTAGGAAAGGGTGGAGTTGTTGCTCATTTCGGAACAAACAACTTCAAGGATGTTACTGACAGGGCTGAGGCTGGAGATTCTGAGTGCGAACTTTTCGTCACTGCCTTTGCCCTTCAGGTTGCGAAGTATATCGCTGCTCTTTCTGCTGATGTTTGTGGAAAAGTGGATGCTATCATCTTGACAGGAGGTATTGCTTACAATGCTCCTCTTATGAAGCGTATCGAGGATAGAGTATCCTTCATTGCTCCAGTTGTCAAGGTTCCTGGTGAGAGTGAACTTGAGTCTCTTGCAGAGAACGGATATGGAGTTCTTGCAGGTACCTTCCCAGTAAAGCTTTATTCAGCAAAATAGTAGTTGGCCCCGACCGGTAATCTCATATGAATAAAAAAAGGACATGTTTTAATGAAACATGTCCTTTTTTGGTAGCAGTGAACTGAACTGCTCTCTACATCTGTCAAAGAGGCGACCCGTCTCGCTTGTGAAGCCTGGTCCTCTCCATGTGCTGGTATTTGTGATCATTACCCAACATTCTCCGTCTGGGAAACGCTTTACAAGGGCACTTGTTCCGGCGAGGGTTCCTGTTCTTGTCCAGGTGCCGTTTGCCTTTGTGTCGTTCCATCCGAGAGAGTAGGTGTCAGGGTCGAAGTACTCTGTCATTGCTCCGATGCTCTCCTTGCTGAGGATGTCCGGAATTGTGTCGTCGCCGTCGATGGTGCTGACGAGCCTGCAAAGCTCAGCTGGCGAACCGCACCATGCTCCTGCTCCTGTGAGGCCGTTGATGTTGTTTCCTCCATAACATCTCTCTACGATCTTGCCGCTCCTGTTGTACTCTTCGATGTACTTACCATCTCCCTCGTGGGTGTAGTATCTTACCTCGTTGTCGAACTTTTCTTCATAGTAGTTGTTTGCTATATGGAAGTCGAAACAGCCTGCTGGCTCAAGAACGTGTTTCTGGATGTATTCCTCGTATGTCAGTCCCGATTTTCTTTCGATGATCTTTGAAAGAATCATATAGCCCAGGTTTGAGTATCTCTGCCACTCACCGGGTTTGAATCTTACAGGTCTCCTTAGGGCAACTTTCAGGAAATCATCATTTGTAGGGGCCTCAGTAAGCTGGAGCTGTCCCATAACGTCAATTGATGAGAACATAGGGTCTCTGCTGAAACCACCCTGGTGTCTTAGAAGGTGTTCTACTGTAATATCATATATCTTCTTGTCCTTGATCCATGAACAGTATGTTGAGTCGCATAGGATGCCTTGTGGACCGAAGACTGTATCTTTGATGGTGAGGAGGTTGTCCTCCTGCATCTTCATGATGCCGATGGCTGTGACAAGCTTGGATACAGAGGCCATTCTCAGAATGTGGTTCGGACCCATCTTTACCTCTTTTTCCTCATCTGCCCAACCATATCCCTTGGCATAGAGAAGGGAGTCATTGCGGCTGATTGCAAGTGATGCTCCTCTAAGATTCCACTTGTGAAGATAGTTTTCGATGGTCTTGTCCATCTTGGCAAGCTCTTCATAATCAGACATCTCATTACGTAGGGTGTCGTTCAGTCTGATAGGAGGAGGTACGACAATGACCTCTTCATTCTGTCCTTTCGTGAAGATTATAAAGGTTACTGCACCTATGATGGCGGCAGCAAGTAATATTATAGGTAATCTGCTTTTAGATCTCTTTTTCATACTACCAGGTCTTATAGTTTAGATCCGAGAATTGAAGGATCGTCTCCGTCTTTGAGCTTGTTTAACTTAGAGTATAGTCTTTTCAAAAAGATGGCTGTCATCAAAAAGGCAAGCAGGTCAGAAAGGGGATAGCTCATCCATACTCCATCTGCTCCGAACTTCAGAGGAAGCAGGTACAGCATAGGAAGCAGGAAGAGAATCTGCCTTGATAGGGATAGAATGATGGATTTATTTACCATTCCAAGACTTTGGAATAGGTTTGTCGCAATTATCTGGAAACCTACAACCGGCCAGAGCAGATTGAGAATCTTAAGTCCTCTTGCTGCAAGGGCGATGAGCTCTTCGTCGTTTGTGAAAATGGATACAATCACATCTGGAATCAATATTGATACAAGGAAACATGAAGTGGTCACGACTGTTGCCATGATCGCTGTTCTTCTGAATACCTCCTTGACTCTGCTGTATTTTCTTGCTCCGAAGTTATATCCGGCAATAGGCTGCATACCTTGGTTGAGACCCATGCACACCATAAAGAAGAGGAAGATGATTCGGTTTGTGATTCCGTATGCTCCGATTCCCAGGTCTCCACTGTACTTCTTCAGCTGAAGGTTGATGAAGAGGGTAACTATGCAGGCTGCTGAGTTCATCAGGAATGGTCCGAAACCAATTGTCAATGAATCATTTGCAACCTTCCAGTCCAGTCTTGCAATGCCTTTCTCGAAATGGAAGGCCCTCTTTTTATTGTTGAAGTGGTGGAGGACAATCATCATTCCTGCAACCTGTGCAATTACAGTTGCCCATGCTGCTCCTTTGATTCCAAGCTCCAGTACAAAAATGAAGAGTGGATCGAGGATGGCGTTGAATATGACTGTGAATATTGTAAGTGCCATTGCCTTTTTAGGACTTCCGGATGAGCGCATTGCTGCGTTGAGTCCAAAGTACAGATGGGTGACTATATTTCCATAGAGGATGATCTCCATGTAGTCTTTTGCGTAAGGAAGTGTGTTCTCACTTGCTCCGAAGAAGACGAGGATCGGTTCAATGAAGATCAGACATACCAATGAGAAGAGGAAACCGATGATGATGTTCAGACTCACGACATTTCCCAGGACCTTGCTTGCCTCTGTGTATTTCTTCTGACCAAGAAGTACAGACAGCATAGTGGCGGCTCCGGCACCGACCAGGGTTCCGAAGGCTGTAGACAGGTTCATCAATGGAAAGGTGACGGCAAGACCCGAAATAGCCAAGGCACCTACGCCTTGGCCAATAAATATACTGTCAATCATGTTGTACAGCGAGGATGCTGTCATTGCTATGATTGCAGGGAGAGCATATCCTTTAAGGAGCTTTCCAATATTTTCGGTTCCTAATTCTGATGGTATTGCGTTTTTTTCGCTTTTACTTGTCATCTTTCGGTTTCTCTGTCAATTCGATTTCAAATACAAGTGGTGAGTATGCCGGGATAGTCTTGCCTGATCCTGCTCTCATATATCCGTGTGATGAGTAGAAGGCTCCGATACCCTTTTCCATTGCTCTCATCTGCCATAGTGTAAGCTGGAAACCGGAGATCATATTTGGTTCCTCTGCTGTTGAATCTGAAGTTCCGAAGTTGATCTTCGAAGCTTCGCTCTCCCAGTGGATGGCCATAGGCTCGTAATCCTGTGCGCTATTGTAGATTCCCCAGACCTTTGCTGTGTCCTTGATTGTTGTGTCGAAGACAGTTCCATCAAGCAGACGTCCTGTGTAGTTGATGTAGATGACTGTATCGTTAGGGAAGGAGGTTGTGTCCACCGGAGCCTTGATCTGCTTGTAGAAGAAACCCGTGCTTAGTGTATCGATGCCTCCCAAGTATTTCTTTGAGTATTTGTACAAAGAGTCCATCTGCCACTCGAGGATGTCTTTAGTGGTCTCTTTGATGTAGAAGTCATAGATCTTGTGTGACTCAGCAGAAGCTGAGTTGAAGTACTTGTCCGCATTTTTGTGCTCTGAGTAGGTCATAAGCCAAGACGGGATGATTACCTTTCTTGCTCCTCCCTCTCTCATGCCTTCGATAGCCTGTCTTAGTCCCTTGTACATTCCACCTTCGATGTATTCCCAGATATTAGGGCCATAGAAGGCTGTACGGTCGTAGATGCCAAGCTGTTTTGAGAGTTCGATGTCGTTTGTCTCAATTATATTACCCTCAAGGTCTCTTGAAGTGTAGTTTACAATAAGGTATGTTGAATCAGTGATCTCTTTGCCTTTGCCGACTACTTCTCCCTCAGGGATGATGTAGATGCCGTATCCTGCTTCCTGGGCATTAGGATAGTTAAGTGAAATCCATGCCTCAAGATATCTTTTTGAGTCTTCGTTGATGCTTGAAACCTTCTGTTTTGCACAGCCGGCTGCGAAAAGTGTAAGTACGGCAAGGGCCGCAAATATCGAATAAGTTCTTCTCATTATTTTATATAAGTGTATTTTCAACCTGCAAATATAATAAATCTATTTATTCATTTGATATACTCTCTACCCAGACTTTGTAAAGTAGGGCAGTTTTTGCAGGAATCATGCCATTTTTCTTTGTTCCATAACCATATTTAGCGGAAAATATGATCTGGCAGCACTCTCCTCCTTTTACTCCGATGAGTCCGTTGTACAGGCCTTCGATGAAATTGTCCTTGCTCAAGGTCAGGGTAAGGATGTTGTAGTCAGGTTCCGTTACAGACCAGCCTGCTTCTGTCGCCGCTTCTTCTGAGTTTGTGAAGAAGAGTCCGTTTTTGTTGAATCCGTTGTTGAAGGTGTAGCCTGCCAGATATAGGGAAACTGTTCCTCCTTCTCTCAGTTCCTCTCCGCTTCCGGCTGTTGTCGTGATGCGGTTGGAACCTGAGTTTCTTGTCAGCTCATATTCCCCTGATCCCATCATTGAAGTGATGTATGAATCAATCTTTGCCTCTTGATTGGCGTATGTCAGTTCGGCCTCTTTCTGGCATGCTGCTAAGCTTAGGATAAGACTGAATATCAATATGATATGTTTTATGTTATTCATTGTCCGCAAAGAATTTTTCTGTAACTTTCTCTATATATTCTGCTGCCGCCTCAGCGTTGGATGCCGTCTCAAAAGGAAGTTTGCCTCCAGATGCTCTTTCATGGCCTCCACCGTTGAAATAAAGCTCATTGAGTCTTCTTGCAGAGTAACCTTCCTTAGATCTTGTGGATACTCTATATTTGCCCTCGTCTTCTTTGAGCAAGATACTCATTACTACCTTTTTGACAGTGAGCGGGATGTTTACAAAACCTTCTGTATCTCCCTCCTGGACAGAGAACTCTTTCTGGACTTCTTTGTCGATGATCATGTATGCTACTCCTCGATCTGTGATTGTGAGCCTCGAGTCAAGGAGCCTTCCAAGAAGACGGACTCTCTCCTCGCGATGTTCGTTGTTGATGTGACTTACAATCTCATCCCTGTCGTAGCCGGCGGCGATGAGGCTTGCTGCCATTTCGAAGGTGGACGGGAAGGTTGAGTTTCCGAAGTTGTTAGTGTCGGTTGTCATGCCTGTGAGAAGGGCTCTTCCTGCTGCCTTCGGTAGTTTGCCTGCATCGGAATTGATGTCATCCATTGCCATGAGGATGTAGAATACAAGCTCTGATGCTGATGATATGTCTATCTCTGAAAAGACGAGGTCAAAGTCTTGAACCTCAGGCTTCTGATGGTGATCGATTAAAACTTTTGTGCACTCGATAGATCGGAGTGTGTCCTGCATCTTCTCTGTTCTTGAGAAGGAGTTAAGGTCCTGGCAGATGAGAAGGTCGCATTTGGCAAGAAGTTCTTTTGCCTTTGCTGTTTCATCTTCGAATATTATGATGTTTTCCTTGCTGAAATCCTCAAAGATGAATTCCAAGGTGGCTGGCCATCTGTCCGGAAGGATGATGGTTGCCTTCTTTCCTCTGTTATGGAGATAGGCCGCCATGCCGATTGTGCTGCCGAGCGCATCTCCATCCGGATGGGTGTGCGCAACGATGACAATTTCTTCAGATTTGCTGATGGAACACTCAAGATTTTGAATGTTTTTATGATTTATATCGCGTATCGTATTCATTTCAAGTTTATTTTCGCTTGCAAATTTACAAATTTATATTGCATTTCATAAATCAAATTTTTAACTTTGTCCGGAATTTAGAAACCACTATGGATTCTAGCCTATTTGCTAATACAAAATACTCAATAAAATGATTAAGAAACTTTTCACTTATCTAATTCTCCCTGCAGCAATCGCAGGTTTGGCTTATTTGTGCGTAGACAGCATTATGCAGCCAGTAAACTTCAACAAGCGTAAAGATGCTCGTGAGCAGATCGCTATTCAGAGACTTAAGGACATCCGTGACCTTCAGGTAGCATTCAAGAGTGTTCATGGTCGTTTCTCTCCAACTGTTGACTCACTAGTTTGGTTCTACAACGAGGGTAAGATCAACGTAGTTATGCAGGTAGGTTCTATGGATGACTCTCTAGCTGTTGCTAACACAGAGAAGATCAAGAAGCAGAACCCACGTCTAAAGGGTGACAAGCTTACTGAGAAACTTGCTGAGGCATACGCAAAGGGAGTTAGCGTAGTTTATAAGGTCGAGCATCCACAGCCAGTTAAGGAGTCTATCTTCACTGACAGAGAGGATTTCTGTGTTGACTCACTTAAGTACATCCCATTCTGTGGCGAGCCAGTTATCATGGAGTCTACTATCAAGACTGTTTCTGGTGTAAAGGTTCCTCTATTCGAGGCTTGCATGCCTTACAAGAAACTTCTTAGAGGTCTTGACAATCAGCTAAGAATCAATCTTGACGCTGAGAGAGAGGATACTGGACGTTACCCTGGTCTAATGGTAGGTAGCATCACTGCTCCTAACAACAACGCAGGTAACTGGGAGTAAACCTCACTTGAAGTCCTAAGGACAGACATTTATGATACAAAACATAAATTCAAGAATATCCATTCAAGTCTCCTTGAGTGGATATTCTTTTAAGGTATATGACAGAAATGGTCTCGTGTCGTCTTCTGATTGGAATGGCGCCGGTTCTGTCTTTACCAACTCTGAATTTCAGAACAGATATGACAAGGTGGATATTTCAGTATTTACTCCGAAATGTACCCTTGTCCCTGTGCAGTTCTTCAATCCTTCGTCCGGACGTTTCCTTTTGGCGGATGTTTGTCCTCTTAAGGAAAATGACGTGATAAACTTTGTTGAAGTCCCTCAGTTCAATTCTGTTCTTGTATATTCTCAGACAACGGGTGAGACCTTGTCTTCAACAATTGCAAACACAGTTCTTTGCTCAGACGGCAATAAGGGAAGCATATATCCTGAGACATACTATCTTCTTGATGAATTCATGAAGATAGATGAGTATAACAAGATTATCGCTTCGTATTATGACGGACATCTCTATCTTGTTGTCGGCCAGGGCAAGACCTTGCTGCTGTGCAATACATTTGAGGCAGTTGACTTTACGACTGCCCAGTATTTCATCTTTTTGACACTGAAGAAGCTTCAGCTTAACCCTGAGGTGTCATCAATTTATTTCAGAACTCCTCTTGCTCAAGAGGAAGAAATGTCGCTCTATAGATATTTCAAGGCAGTAGAGCGTATATAATATAGGTATGAGAATTATTGGCGGTAAACATAAGGGTAAGACCATTACTCCTCCAGAGGGGTATAAGGCTCGTCCTACAACAGATTTTGCAAAGGAAGGACTTTTCAATATTCTTAATAACGAGTATGAATTTGAAGGTCTCGTCGTGCTGGATCTTTTTGGAGGAACTGGTGCTATTTCATACGAATTTGCGTCGAGAGGTGCAGATGAGGTCTATTGTGTCGAGATGGCCCCTCTTCATGCCAATTTCATCAAGTCGCAGGCTGCCAAGCTTGGAATGACGAATCTCAATGTTGTGAGACATAATGTATTTGATTTCCTTGGCATCTGCTATAAGAAGTTTGATATCATTTTTGCAGATCCCCCTTATGCTCTTGAGGGCCTTGAAACTATCCCTGACAAGGTCTTTGCAAGGGATATACTCCATCCTGGGGCATATTTCATCCTTGAGCATCCTGCAGAATTTGATTTTTCACAACATCCGTATTTCCTTAAGGAGAAGAAGTACGGAAATGTTCATTTTACTTTTTTTGAAAAACCTGAAGAATAACAGGTTCGCTTTTTAATTGTATATAAATATGAATTTCAATTTGTCTGGAGTGTTCAGACCGAAGCTATTCAGCCTGATCCAAAAAAGAAAGTATGACCGCCAGATGTTCATGTCAGACCTCATTGCAGGTATTATCGTGGCGATCATTGCTCTTCCACTTGCTATTGCATTCGGAATTGCCAGCGGTGTTTCTCCTCAGCAGGGTCTTATAACCGCTATTGTTGCCGGCTTCCTTGTATCGTTCTTTGGAGGTTCCAATTTCCTTATCGGAGGTCCGACAGGTGCATTCATTATAATTATTGTAGGTATCATCGGTGAGTATGGCACCGGAGGTCTGATGATTGCCACTATTCTGGCAGGTATCTTCCTTGTTGCCATGGGACTTTGTAAGATGGGTAGCATCTTCAAGTTTATCCCTTTCCCTATTGTTGTGGGTTTCACCAGTGGTATCGCCTTGACTATCTTTACAACCCAGGTCAAGGACTTCTTTGGCTTTACCGGTGATGTGCCTTCTGGCTTCATCGCTCAGTGGCGCTACTATTTTTCAAATCTCGACCAGGTGGTTGCAAACTGGCCGGAGCTTGTTGTAAGTGTTTCTTGTCTTCTTATTATCATCTTTTGGAATAAAGTCAGCAAGAAGATTCCAGGTTCGCTTATCGCTATTATTTTCGGTACGGTTGCTGCCTTGCTCATGAATAAGTTTGCAGGTTTGGAGGTAGCTACTATTGGCAGTAAGTTCCCTGAGTTGAGCGAGGGAATGTCCCTTCCAAGTCCTAAGTTCCCGGAGATTGATCCTAATGTGGGACTTATCGATACATTCAAGGGTCTTGTTTCTCCAGCTTTTACAATTGCCCTTCTTTGTGCTATTGAGTCACTTATGGCTGCGATGGTTGCTGATGGTGCGACTGGTAAGAAGCATAATTCGAATACTGAGCTCATCGGACAGGGTATTGCAAACATCGTGACTCCGCTTTTCGGAGGTATCCCGGCAACTGGAGCCCTCGCGAGAACTATGGCAAGTATCAACAATGGTGGTAAGTCTCCTGTGACAGGTCTTATCCACGCTGTTGTTCTGCTTCTGATCTATCTCTTCCTTATGCCGTATGTGGTGTATATTCCTCTTGCTTGTCTTGCTGCCATCCTTGTGATTGTCGCTTACAACATGAGTGAGTGGAGATCTTTCAAATATCTGCTTAAGGGCGAGTTTTCTGATGTATCTGTGCTTCTTCTTACCTTCTTCCTTACTGTGGTTGTTGACCTTACAGTTGCGATTGAGGTGGGTGTCGTGCTTGCTATTGTGCTTTTCGTGAAGCGTGTGATGGAGTCTTCGTCTATCGATGTGCTTGATGGAAATACCGTTGCTGCTACGGAGGATGAGGAGGTTGCTTCTATGGATGATACAGATCAGCTTTCTATTCCTGACCTTGTCGAGGTGTATGAGATCAACGGACCTTTCTTCTTCGGACTTGCGAGCCGCTTTGAGGATATTGAGTCTAAGGGCAATAAGAAGAATAAGGTAAGAATCATCAGAATGAGAAAGGTTCCTTTCATTGATTCGACAGGAGTGAACAACCTTCGCTCTCTATGTAAGAGAACATCAAATCGTGGAGTTCAGGTGATACTTTCAGGAGTGAATGATAAGGTTCTTGCAACTTTGCAGAAGTTTGGAGTTGATAAGGAGATCGGAGAGGAGTTTATCTTCCCTCATATCATCCCTGCACTGGAAAAAGCAAAGGAAATTGTTAATGAGTCTAAATAAAGAAAGAGGATGACTAATTAGTCATCCTCTTTCTATTCTCAAGCGCAGTGTTCCCGAAGTGACCTGCGCCTCGGCTATATTTCGCCGACCTTCTTGCCTATCAGGGCGGCGCCTATCGGAGATTTCAACGAGATCTTCCCGGCCTCGAGATTCATCTCATGAGGACTGACAATCTCGAACTTCATACGGGTATTTGTCGAGAGGTTCGTGAATTCAACCTTGCTGAGAAGACAGACCCTGTCTTTTGGAAGAGCGTCAGGATCAATCACTCGGGAATGTTCAATGATCTTCTGCAGGAATCTGATGCGACTGATCGTCTTAGCCTGCTTCCTCCTTGCTTCACGGTATCCGGCATTCTCGCTCCTGTCTCCCTGAGCGCTGGTTTCTGCAACTCAGGATAAACCACATTGATGAGGTGGTTCAGTTCGGCCGCAATCTCATCGTATCGTTGTTTTGACAGATATTCCATAGTTTGAAATCATTGCTTCGTTTTCTTTAGGCGTCCGCTTTTCCTCAAAGCTTCAGAGATAATCCATTGAAGCTGGCCGTTAGTTGAACGGAATTCATCTTCCGCCCATTTCTCGATTGCTTCCATTGTCTGGGCATCGACTCGTAACACGAAGCTTTTAGTCTGCTCTTTAGGCATATATCTCTATTAATGATGAAGTGTTCCGGCATTTACCACAGGCTGAGCTGACTCATCTGAACAAAGAACTACAAGCAGGTTGCTCACCATGGCAGCCTTACGTTCTTCATCGAGCTCAACAACATTATTGTCAGCAAGCTGATCTATCGCCATCTTAACCATTGATACAGCACCTTCTACAATCTTCTCTCTTGCAGAAATGATTGCATCTGCCTGCTGGCGACGAAGCATTACAGCAGCGATTTCCGGTGCATACGCAAGGTAGTTGATACGAGCCTCAATCACTTCGATTCCGGCCATGTCAAGACGCTCGGCAAGTTTCTGCTCGAGCTGGTCGTTGATCTCATCTGCATTTGAGCGGAGACTCAGTTCCCCTTCTACTGCTGTATTGTTGTCATATGCGTAGCAACCGGCTACCTGGCGAAGAGCAGCATCGCTCTGAACGGCAACGAAGTTTGCAAGAGCTTCCATACGACTGTCACTAGGGTTCTGAATTGATACTGAAGTCTGGCCGTTAGTTGTCTGGGTCGTTGTAGTAGGTTTAGGAGCATCAATATTAAAGACAGCTTTAAAAATTTCTCCAGCCTTCACCTTCCAGACCAATACAAGACCAATCATGATAGGATTACCCATCTTGTCATTTACCTTAATCGGATCTGCGTTAAGATTTCGTGCACGAAGGGAAATCTTCTTAACAGACATAAAAGGATTGACCCACCAGAATCCCTCCTGAAGAAGATTACCGCGATACTTTCCGAAGAAAACAAGGACTCTAGCCTGATTCGGCTCAATCACCATCAATCCTATAGGAAGAATAATAGACACAAGAATACCCACTATACCAAGTATCGCAGTAAGACCCTGGTCTACAATAACAGCTTGTACTATTCCCCAGATACTGGCAGCTAAGACAGCAAGTGTCAAAAACAACATTACAAA
>JAEIGA010001231.1_pt1 | contig 39558 bp, 59 predicted proteins | sample 9270691 | NCBI WGS metagenome assembly JAEIGA01 (sample SAMN17057246, study PRJNA624740) | gut metagenome | biome: biome; isolation source: fecal sample | host: Bos grunniens | place: China: Xizang | collected 2019
CAGACTGTGCCACATTGAAGGTGATCCAATTAAATACAGACGGAATCATGGTCTCATTCGATGATTCAGAATACGAAAAGGTTCTGGAGATAACAGGCGAATGGCAATCCAGAACGGGATTTGAGTTAGAGGAAGATAAAATTAAGGCCATCATCCAGAAGGACACCAACAATTATATTGAAATACCTACAGGCGAGTTGTTCGACTCAAAAGGGAAACCCAGGTGGAAGATCAAGGGTGGCTACCTCGTCCGAGGCATCGCCCCGGCGGGTGCGTTCAATGTGAACAACAATGCCACCATCGTGGCGAAAGCACTGGTCGAGTATTTCGTACACGGCACTCCCCCGGAGGACACCATCAACGCCTGCGATGACATCTTCCAGTTCCAGCTTATCGCCAAGGCTGGTGCCAAGTACCGTGAAGCCTATCACATAGTCGATGGTGAAAAGGTCCTGGTGCAGAAGGTCAATCGCATCTATGCCACCGCTGATCCCCGCTACGGCAAGCTGTTCAAAGTCAAGGCAGAGAACAATGCCGAAGCCAAAATCGAAATGCTCCCGGAGCATTGCATCATCGACAACGACAACCATTTAACCATCGCCGATGTGGATAAGCAGTTTTACATCGATATGGCAAAGAAGCGCATCAACGATTTTATGGGCATCAAGCCCGAAAAGAAAGGAAGGAAATCAAAAATGGCAAAAGCAACCACTACCATCACCGAACCCGCCCAGCTGAACGTCTTCCAGAAGCTGCTGGAGGCCCGAGTCCTCTTCATGGAAGAGGATGTCAAGAAGTCTGGCAAGAACATGAAGATGTCCTACAAATACTTCGAACTCCAGGACATCGTGCCCGTGGCACTCCCCATCTTCCGCAAGCTCGGTCTGCTACCCGTGGTCACCTTCGGTAATGACGAGGCGGTCATGACCGTCATCAACGTCGATGATCCCGGCGACTACATCGTGTTCACCTCCCCCATGCGTGAGATCGAGCCTATCATCAGCAACAAGACCGGCGGCGAGGTCACCAATGCCATCCAGAGACTCGGCTCCGTGGAGACCTACCAGCGCAGATATCTGTACATGATCGCTCTCGACATCGTGGAGTCCGATGCCATCGAAGCCGCCACCGGCAACAATCCCCCTCCTGCGCCGAAGGCCACCGCTCCCGTCACTCCCGAGAAACGACAGGAAGTCGCCAAGACTCTGACCGCCCCCGATGGCAACGCCACCGAGCTGCAGATCAAGGGTCTGAAGACCGCTCTCGCCAAGCTGATGGAGGCTGATCCTTCTAAGGAAGACATGGTCGCAAAGATCGCACTCCAGACCGACGGCCTCACCAAGATCTCCAAGGCCGACTGCGAGGAACTCATCAAGGCAGTTACCGCCATGCTGACCCCCGAGGGCCAGTAATGGACGAGAAGCGGTATAAGGTCCCCTTCACGGGTTACTGCGAGGTGTATGCTCGGAGCCCGGAAGAAGCTGCTGACATGGCAGAGGACATCGAGAAGCAGTTCTTCGCCCATTACGACTACGGCGATCCCATTTGTTTAGAAAAGGAGGAAGAAGATGAACTGGATTAACAGTCATATTGAGGTGCCCCCTCATAAGAAACCCAAGAAGATCACGGCGACCCGATTCGCCACGATCCTCGGTCTGAACCCGTGGTCTACTCCCTTCGAGGTGTGGTGTGAGATCACCAAGACCTATCAGAAGCCCTTCGAGGACACCATCTACACCATTGCCGGCAAGACCATTGAGCCGAAGCAGATTGAGTACATGCGTACTTCCTACGGTATGTACAACTTGAAGACCCCGACCGACATCTACGGTCCCGATTACTTCAAGAAGACCTGGGGCGACTTCTTCGGTAATATCCCGGTGCTGGGCGGTATGTGGGACTCTCGGCTGGACGATGAGAACGGCAAGCCCGAGGCTGTGCTGGAGTTCAAGACCACCAAACGTGCCGAAGACTGGGCCAAGGATGTCCCCGAATACTATGCTCTCCAGGCGGCCCTCTATGCCTATCTGCTCGGTGTGGATGATGTCATCATGGTAGCATCCTTCCTGGAACCCAAGGATTATGAGCAGCCTGAGAAGTTCGTCCCCAGTGCCTCCAACACCATCACGGTGGAGTTCAAGGTGTCTGAGAGATACCCGAATTTCTCCCAGATGGTCGCCCAGGCACAGGCATGGTGGAACGCCTATGTGGTCACCGGCATCAGCCCTGACTACGATGAGAAGAAGGATGTCGAGATCCTTAAGGCACTGCGAACCAAGCATCTCCCCTCGGACACCAACATCAATGCTCTGATCGCCGAAGCCGAACAGCTGAAAGCCGAGCTGGAGACCGTGTATGCCTCTGTGGCTGACAAAGAGAAGCGGCTGAAGGCTGTGACCGAGCAGATCAAAACGGATCTCCGCAAAGCCTTTACGCCCACTGTTAACGCTGTGGAACACAAGGGCGGTAAGTACCTGTGGTCCATGACCAAAACTACCTCGTTCCAGCTGGACGAGGATGCCATGAAAGCGGATGGCGTATTCCAGAAATATCTCAAACCCAAAGAGACATTCCGTATGACTACCAAATCTATCTAAGGAGGTCGTAAGTATGCTTACCAAGAACTATATGTCAGTAAGAGAGGTTGCGCGGGCAACTGGTCTGGGTGAAGCCTTCATTCGGACACGCATCAAGCAAAAAACTGTTCCTGGTTTTTATTCTGGTAGAAAGTTTGTGATTGATGTTCCCGCCTTCCTTGCTAGTTTGGAAGATGGCGGCGATCTCAATCAGGTTACTCCCCCTACGACCGGTAACTCCATCCCTAAAAGAAGCTCCAAAACGGAAGAACCTTCTCTGCGTGATATTCTGAAGACCGAGATTCGAAATATTGTCAGAGGAGAACTCCACAACATTGTCAGAGAAGAACTCAGAAGCATTCTTATTGAAGGACTCAAATAATCAAACCAATCAATTATTTTCAAGGAGGACAAATATTATGGCAAGAATTCCTATGACTGGTGGTTTCCAGATTATGCCCGAGGGCGAACAGGTGCTGAAGATCACCAAGGCTGAGTACGACGAGGACTTCGGCAAGGCAGTCTTTACCCTGGCAAACGTGAAGGGTCAGACCTGCCAGGAGCGTTTCGGTCTGCTGAACCAGGACGGTTCCCCCAACGAGAAGGCACTGAATGCATTCAGCTTCTTCGCCAAGACCGCCATGAACGACTTCGACCTGGAGGACATCGACCCCGTCGAGCTGGTGGGCCACTACATCCTCGCAGAGGTCATCCACAAGAAGGTGCCTTCCAACAAGGATCCCGCCAAGATGATGACCTTCGTCAACCTGGGTGACAAGTCCCCCGCCGACGGTTTTGATGGTGCCCCCGCAGCAACCACCGCATCTGCCAAGCCTACCGGCCTGGACCTCAGTGCACTGCTGAAGGGTTAAGCCAAAGGGGTGGGGAGAATAACCTCCCCACCTCAAACCAACCTCAAACTGGTTGTATAAATATGCAACTAATATACAGAAAGACAAGGGTGTTTGTAAATTGAGTATTGAAGAAAAAAGACAGGCATTGGATGACCTGTGTTACCAGCATTTCTGTGAGGACACTGATTGTCCTTTGGCCGTACCCGGTCACAAGTGCGGCTGTGGATTCACCTTCCTGACAAAATCGGGTGAATATGGGTACATGACGGATGAAGAAATCACTGCGGCTTATGATGTCGCATTCCCTAAACCGGATCCCAAGCCCACCGAAACCAAGCCCATCGAAACCGTGAACCACCCCAAGCACTACGGTCGGGAAGGTGCCATGGAATGCATCGATGAAATGGTTCTGGTGTTTGGTACGGAAGCCACCAAGAACTTCTGTCTGCTGAATGCCTGGAAATACCGATACCGTGCCGGTGCCAAGGGCGGTGATGAAGACCTGCGGAAGTCCGACTGGTATATGGCTAAGTATGCCGAACTGAAGGGTGGTGACTAAGTATGACCCCCAATGAGTATCAGAAGGAAGCACTGCGGACAGCACCCACGGGCATTGGTGATCTGAATCTGCTGCTGAATGGTGTCATGGGTCTGGCTGGTGAATCTGGTGAAGCCGTGGATCTGGTGAAGAAGCATGTCTTCCATGACCATGAACTGGACAAGAGTCATCTCGCCAAGGAACTGGGTGATGTAGCTTGGTATCTGGCAGTGACTGCCCATGCCATTGGCTATGATCTGGAAACCATCCTTCAGATGAACGTGGACAAACTGCGGAAGCGGTATCCGGAGGGTTTTGATCCCGACCGTTCCCAGCATCGGGAATCCGATGACATCTGAAAATAGAGAGGAGAACTGACTATGAATGTCACTTTGATTCAGACAACCCCTAACCCTGTGGAGACCATCGCACAGATCGCATCTATCTGCTATGACAGCAACCCCAAGAACCCCATGGCTCTGGTGAAGCACCTCTACGCTGGTGGTCATCACAGCGTGTTCGAGCACATCTACTTCACCTTCAAGATCGAAGGCATCTCCCGAGCCTGTTCCCATCAGCTGGTTCGGCACCGGCATTGCTCCTTCACTCAGCGGAGCCAGCGGTACTGCTCTGAGGACGGTTTCGACTTTGTGACCCCCCACTCCGTCTATGAAACCGCCTTCGCAAATGACATGGAGGACATTAAGGACTGGTACGAAGCCTACCAGCGAATCGGTGTCCCCAACGAGGATGCCCGATACATCCTCCCCAATGCCTGTGCCACCTCTCTGTACCTCTCCTGCAACCTCCGGGAGCTGATCCACATGGCGAACGAACGACTCTGTACCCGTGCCCAGTGGGAGATCCGGGAGCTGGTTCGGGAGATGTGCCGGTTGGTAGATCACCAGCTGCAGTTCATGCTCGTCCCCAAGTGCAAGAGTGGCAGAATCATCTGCAACTCTCCTTGCGGAGGCAACGCATGAAATTCCACAGATGCGGCGGGCAAATCTTCAAGGTCGAGCTGACTGCGAAAGAGCAGAAAGCAATGGATGCCGAAATCAATCGGCAGCTGATCGAAAAGCACTCCGAGTTTGTGGACGATGTTGACTACATGGTCATGCGGATCCTCCACAACGAATTCGGATTCGGTCTGGCCCGACTGAAGCGGTTCTACGAAGCCTTCGTCACCGACAACGATGCACTGGTCAATCACTATGCGATGGCGGATGCAGGTCCTTACTTCGCCCGCAAGGAAATGAACGCCATCGGATGTAACATTGAACAATGGAACAGTGAGAGGAGCGATAAACAATGAAATCCCCGTATTCAGAGTTCGTGAGGCACTGCCTCCGATTCTATATCAAGACCATTGATGAGGGCAAGGGCGGTTGCCCAATCTTCCGCAGTGAGGCGGAACGCAACAACTGGAGTGCGTGCCACCATGTGGTTCAGGGCTACTCCACGGATGACCAGGATTTGATCACCCAACTTTATCGCCCTGGTGATACCATCCCCGACAAAATCTATGCACTGTCCAACCTCAAGCGAGTGTCCCAGGCCAGCCTCTGGTCTTTTGTCAACAAGCTCGAGCGAGAGATCGCCAAGAAAAGAGGTCTGGTATGAGGTACCACAACATCCCGGAAGACCTCAAGCGACTTCCACAGTGGGTGTGTGCCAACGCCGACAGCAAGGTCCCCATGCAAGCCAATCGTCCCTACGCAGCCTCCTCCACCAACCCCGACACATGGGCATCCTTCGAGGATGCCCTGTGGGCGGTGGAACATGGCTACTACGACTACATCGGCTTTGTGTTCAACGATAACGGCATCGTGGGCATTGACATCGATGATGGTTACACACCAACCGGTGATCTCTCCAAGTTGGCCAGAGACATCCTCGAGAAGTGCTACAGTTACACCGAGCGATCCAAGAGTGGCCGTGGCTTTCACATTTTCGTCAAGGGAGATGTCCCCTTCAAAGGCAAGAACAACCTTGCTGGTGTGGAGGTCTACAAGACGGCCCGGTTCTTCATCATGACCGGCGATGTGGTATGGAACAGGTTTCATATCCTCGACGAGCCGTCCGCCTTGGATTACATCGTGAGCAAGTACTTCCCCACAACAAGGGAACGCAAGGAGTCCGCAATTACTCCCCGTATCTATAACCCCGAATGGGAGTGTCCCAAGGGCCGTAAGCGAGTGCGAGTGAGACCGCACTACCCGGTCATCCCGGACGGCTGCAGAAACATCTGCCTCACCTCCCTGGCTGGCATGATGCACTCCATCGGATACTCCAAAGGGCAGATCTACCGGGAATTGCAGTTCGCCAACAACACGGCATGTAAGCCGCCACTGGACGATGGTGAGCTGAGATCTATCTGTAACTCTGTTACAAGATATAGAAGATAGGAGTGATAACAATGATCAACTCAGACAACAAGCAGCCTAAAAATATGTTTTATGGCATGACTCTCGACGAGGAGCAGGTCGCCTTCGTCACCGCAATCAAGAACCCGGAGAAGACCATCGTCTTCTGCGATGCCCCCGCCGGCACCGGCAAGACCACGCTGGCGATGGGTGCTGCCAACATCCTGGTCCAGGACAAGCGAAATGACCTGGAGGGCATCGTGTACATCGTCTCTCCCTACGGTGAGCAGAAACAGGGATACCTCCCCGGTAGCATCACCGAGAAGAGCGAGGTCTACTATGAGCCCGCATACCAGGCTATGATCGAGGTCGGTATGAATCCCAATGCGGATGTGTACAGCGATGCCATGACCTGCAAGAAGAGGGGAGAGGCATTTGTAAAGATGCTGACCCACACCTACCTCCGTGGTACGAACCTCCAGAACAAGGTAGTGATCCTGGACGAAAGTCAGAACTACACGGTGGATGAGCTGAAGAAGGTGCTGACCCGCTGCCACGATAGCTGTAAGGTCATCGTGATCGGTCACACCGGGCAGATCGACATCCGTGGTGGTAGTGGTTTTGCAAGATATCTTGCACATTTTCAGAACCAGGAAAAGTGTGCTGTGTGCAAGCTGACCACCAACCACAGAGGTTGGCTGAGTACCTACGCCGATGCACTGAAGGAGTGATCTGAGGTGGGAAGGATAACCAATAAGTCAGGTCGAATGTATACCACCTCATCTCTCCAGGGAGGTAGCAGACGAGCCGGGTCCGGGGTCGAGATGGATGACTACTCCGAAGAGAGCGGAGGCAAAGACTATCACGACTACCGCCCTGTTCGGATGCCCCATGATGGAGTCGATCCCGAGACCTTGAATGGTCCAGTAATCGTTATACAGGAGGCCAAGAAATGAACTACGCAAAAATCAAGTCGGTTGACATTGCCAATGGCCCAGGTGTCCGGGTGTCCCTGTTTGTCAGTGGATGCCCGCACCACTGCCGTGGGTGCTTCAATGCAGAAACCTGGGACTATAACCACGGCGAACCGTTCACATCCGAGACTGTGTTTGACATCCTGCACCTGATGAAGCCCGCCTGGATCCATGGCCTGTCCCTTCTGGGTGGTGAACCTCTGGCTCCCAAAAACATCACCCCTGTGCAAGGTCTTGTCAAGAATGTTAAGGCAAAATTCCCCACCAAGAGCATCTGGTGTTATACCGGTTATGCATGGGAAGAGGTCAAGGATCAGCCCATCATGGAATACATTGATGTGCTGGTGGATGGTCCCTTCATCGAAGCTGAGAAAGACATCAGCTTGCGGTTCCGGGGATCCCGGAATCAGCGAATCATTGATGTCAGACAATCGCTGGCAAGCGGCGACGTAGTTCTATGGAAAGGATGATGACGATGCCCAAACACGGAAAAGACAATCAGCACCTGCGTGGTAAAGGGTGGTACCAGAAACATAAGTTCCCCGGTAAGTGTGTCAAGTGTGTCAAGTGTGGCAAAGCGGGTCAGAAGTCGGACTTCATCCCCTTGTTTGTCAGTGTGACTAGCTATGAATCCCATCGGATACTGTGCCGCCTCTGCCACGATTGTCTGACCACCCTGGCTCATGACCTGGGTGTGGAAATACCTGAATGAGGAGGAATGATTATGGACGGAATCGAAATCATTGAAAAATACCAGTACGATGAGTACCGGAGAACGCACAGCAACAACTGGGTTGCGGGAGTATGGGTGTTTGCAATGGCTATATGCGCAGTGTTTGGGCTGTTTGTTCTTGTTCTGTAAGAGAAAGGAGGTGTTATGTATGGAGTGTCCCATTACTGGTGTTGAGTGTAACGAAGCACAGTGCGGTTGGTGGTCTGAGAACTCCCGGCAATGCGCTGTCCTCGTTGCTGCAGAAAGCATGAGAAAGGTGGTGAAGAAGTGACTGAGATTATCGAACAGATGAAGTTCTGCAATCAGCTTGAAAAGAAGCTGACCGAAGCTGTGGTGCTTCACGAAAACCGTAGATGTACTCTCGATACGCCCTACCACTGCAATGTCGGACAGTATGGCACTGGCATCGTGGAGAGAGGTGCTTCGAAAACACAGATCATGGCGAGCATTGTTCAGCTTCGCCGGGAACTGAATGTTCTGAGCAGAATGTTTGATGATTGGGGGGGGGATAACCATGGCTAAGATAATCCTCACGGGAGAATCGGTATTCATCCCGTTCCGAAACGGCAAGAGTATTCCTGATGCTCAACGGAAGCCCCGGATGTATATGTCAAGGGAATCATTCGAGGATCATTTCCCTAGTCACTACCTGGGAACTAAAGGTGTGGAACTGGTCGAGTACGCCCCAGTAATGCATGGGCGGTGGATTGATATGCAGGAGGATGAGGCAACGGAGGGCATGTGGCGTTGCTCTGTGTGCGGCTCTGACCGATATTTCGATATTATGACTCCGACAGAATGTGGGTGCTACTACTGCCCCAACTGCGGTGCCGTGATGGCTGGTAAATAGTAAAAGCCCGCCTCATTTAGAGGCGGGAAGATTAACAAATCTATATGGATCTAACTGAAGAACCCTGCAAATGGATAGTCCAATTCTCATCGAAGAAGATGACATATTGCGTTCTCCAGACTCAAAACGCTGATACTGCCGTAAGTCAATTCCGGCCAAATTAGCTACTTGCTGTTGGGATAAACCGAGCTGCTCTCTGCGGTACTTCAGCGGAGCATGGGCGGGATGTATTGTGACATCGAACACAATGCCATCTACCACGAGAGGTTCTGTTGCCGGGTATTCAAGGTTATCGTTATAGACCATATTTACCAACCTTTCCGTATGACCAAATGATCATGTTCTATGTATGATTATATGACCAGTTGGTCGCTATGTCAAGATGTATTTGTAAAAGGAGCGTGATAAATAATGAACCAATGCACTGAAAGCACCTACACATTGAAAAACGGTATGGTTCTCACCAATGAAGAGGATATCCAAATCCTCGAACTGCTCTTGGAGCAGAAACCCCACTGCAATGTCAACTATCTCTGGAATGACATTGGTCTGGGTAACTTGTTTGCCGAGTGCTTCTCCGGGACCCACCGTTTCTGTGTGGATAACCAGAAGTGGTATATCTACAACAGAGGCATCTGGAAGGTCGACAAGGGTGACATCCAGGCACAAGGTAATATGCAGCGACTGCTCCAGCTCCTGCACCTCTACTGCTCCGAGGTAGACGAGGACCCGGAGATCATCAAGGGTTACAAGACCTATATCAGCAAGAGTTCTTCTGATACCATTCTCCGCAGAGCGTTGAACGCCTCCAAGAACAACCTGGTCATCAACATGACCGACTTTGATGCCGATCCGTATTTGCTGAATTGCCGTAATGGTGTGTACGACCTGCGAGAGCATAAGTTCCGCTTCGCAAGACCCGAGGACTATTTCACCCTCTCCGTCACCTGCGACTATCCCACCGGCATCAACGTCCGCAAGTGTGACCGTTGGTACACCTTCGTGGATGAGATTATGGAAGGGGACAAAGATAAAGTCGCCTTCCTGCAGCGGGCCCTGGGCTATTCACTTCTCGGCGTGAATCGTGAGGAATGCATGTTCCTGGCCTACGGTCGCACCCGCAGTGGTAAGGGTACTCTGTTCAATACCATCGCCAAGGTCCTGGGCATGGGCACTGACAATGGTTACGGAGGCTCCATCAACTCCTCTCTGGTGTGCGAGAGTAAGTTCAAGGATCGTGACTATAACGCCCCCGAACCCATGCTGGCAGATACCGTGGGCATCCGATACCTGACTCTGTCCGAGACAAAGAAGGGTGCCCTCCTGGATGTCAATGCCATCAAGAGTCTCACCGGCAGAGATCCCCGCAAAACCCGTCAGCTACACTGTCCCGCATTCACCTTCACGCCTCAGTTCACCATGTGGCTGTCCACCAACTTCCTCCCCAAGGTCAATGATGACTCTCTGTTCAAGTCTGACCGACTCTGGGTGATTGAGTTTAACAAGCACTTCGAGGAAGATGCCCGTGACTACTCGCTGAAGGAGATTTTCGAGGATAAGGACAACCAGGCGGTGATCCTCAAGTGGCTGATCGATGGGTATAGGATGTACGCCGAAACTGGTCTGAACCCCCCTGCCTCTGTCCGGGAAGCTACTGCAAGATATGCTCGTCTCAATGACCGCATTCTCTGCTTCAAGGAGGATTGTCTAGAGGATGCACCTGGTGAGCGTGTGTCTAATGGGCTGATGTATTCTAAGTACAAGGAATGGTGCGAGGACGAGGAGCGAGGGTACAGCCCCCTTGGTTCGACATCGTTCTACAACGAGATGGACAGATTCTACAAGCGTGTTCGCCAGAATAACGCTCGTTGCTTCGACGGTGTGCGGTTGAAGGATGGGCTGATTTAAGCAATTTAGTGACAGATTGCCAGAAAATTTAGTAACTTGAAATTTATAAGGAAAGAAATCTATATATGTCTCATATAGGGAAATAACATTACTAAAAAAACTGGCAATTTGTCACCCGACTATGAAAGGAGGAATTTACATGGCTAAGAAGAAAACCCCGGATGCCATCGACTCTGGGACGGAGATTGTCAAGCGGAAACGAAAGCCCGCTGGTATGGCAGCTGCACTGCAGGGTGATCTTGGACAGGAGCCTGGTGACAACACTCGAATTGTTCAGACGAACATGAAGTTCTTTGATATGCCCAGGGTGGATCTGCATGATCCCGCTGCTGTGAGAGAGCGACTAGGGGAATACTTCAAGATTTATGCGGAAGCTGACCTGAAGCCGACTGTAGCTGGTATGGCTATGGCATTGGGTGTGGACAGACGGCGACTTTGGGAAATCAAGACGGGAACTGCCGTTGGTGGTGTGGGTAAGCAGAACCTACCGCCAGAGACTTTGGACTTTGTTAAAAAAGCCTACGATATTCTCGAAACTTCCATGGAAAACTACGCTAATGCCGGCAAAATCAACCCCGTAATGGCAATCTTCATGATGAAGAACCACTTCGGCTACCAGGACAAGACCGAGTATGTGCTGACTCCCAACCAGAAGCAAGAGAGCGACTATGATGCAGATGAGATCAGCAAGCGTTATCTGACCGACTCTGCGACTATTGATGCTGATTCCTGATTGCCACAACAAAAGAGGGGAGGCTTCTGCCTCCCCTTTTCTTATTTCTTCTCCAGCTCTCGCCGGATCAGGCTCTCGATATAGTTGCTGATGGTGCGGTTTTCGGCATCTGCCAGGGCCTGGAGCTGCTGTTTCAGTTCAGGGGAGATGCGGATGTTGATGCGGTCAGTCTTCATCGGGTTCCACCTCCTTCAGGTAGCTGGGGATGTAGTCAGGTGCCTTGCGGTAAGCCAACTCGGCTGCGTACTCCTCTGTCTCGGCGGCACACCCGAACATATCCATCACCAGGCCATACACACGATGCCGGAGATAGAAGTAGTATGCGGTCTGACCGCAGGTTTCGGAGAGGTAATCGTCGGGGATAATCAGCACCTCAAAGTTGCCGAAGTCGTGATCTGAGCAGTCCACGACGAGGGTGGAAACAGTTTTGTAGTTGAGCATGGGTTAGTCCTCCTTTTTACACATACGCAACATCGACATTTCTGTCGGAGGTGTCGACATCATCCTCGTACTCCCGGAAATCACCAACAGCATTCTGCCAATCACGAGCCTGCTCGATGCAGTATTCCACATCTTCCACCTTGTAAGTGTTGGTCGCTTCGTCGTACTCCAGGCCACCCACCTCGAAGAAGTCGTGGCTCCAGTCGGGGGTGTAACCATCACCCGTCCACTCGTTCATGGTGATCTCCACCACAGTCTTACCATCAGTCAATCTAGTCATTATTTGGTTCCTCCTGTGTTTTGTTTGTAATCACATTGTACTCACAAATGACGTAGAAATCAAGATGGCATAATGTACAAAGATAGGCCGACAATTTAGCGACTATGCCAACGAGTATGCCAACGACTATGGCTGGCGACTATCAGCGACTATAGCGACTATAGCGACTATCACCCGGAGATCCTAACCCGATCCCGGGTGATTTTTCGGGTTTTTCGTAAAAATCTGTTCGAAAATTTCTTGTTGTAACCAAATTGTAACAAATTTCGACAATTTTCGAGCATTTGAGCGACATAACCGCACAACGTCATAGAATCGCCTGTATTGCGTTCAATGGATTATAGGTATAAACACCCTATCAAAGCATATAAGCGCCGTGTGGAGCCTCGGGGAGCCTCTGGCGGCATAATAAAGCACCGCACCACGTCGGGACGGTGTGAAAGCTGGCTGCAATGGCCCGCTACGGCTCCAGGGCTGGCCCGTGTGGCGTTTTAGGGATGGTCCTAGTATGAATGCCCGCCGGCGATCCTGGCAGCGTGTGCGGGCTTGTATGGGCGTAAAAATAACCCGGGGATCACGTCCCCGGGTTTATGGTTTACTTTGAAATTTTGAGTAACTCCGCTAGGATCATGAGCGGAAACAGAATAAATAGAATGATCAATTGTTTTCACCTCCATTAATGTTGATCAATAATTGTAACGTCGCCGGGTTTCAGGAAGAAACAGCCGCAGCCGTTAATAGCGCATTCGGTACAATTGCCGTTACAATGGTGTTCATATTCCGCACCGCCGTTATAGGTGTTTTGTGCGGGGTCAGCAAAATTAATATGGCATTCGGGGAGGAGGTACGGGTTCGGCATGTCCACGCCAGGAGCGGCGGAAAACATGATATGTAAATTGCTAGGAATCACGGCACCGGTAGCAATGGCGGCGTTTACGATTTGATATGCTTTAGTAAAGGCCAGGAATTCACATTTGGGATTTTCCAGGGCTACACGGATCATGCCGGCGAAATAGTCGCCGTTTACAATGTCCCCGGATACATGCCAGCGGAAAAACCGCTGAAGTTTTACAACCTGGGAGATCTCCAGGAAATAACGGTCGGGATCAGTGACAAAAAGCATATAGTTTTCATTCCATGCGGCGGCGGTGTCTGGAAGTCTGTTATAGGATCTAACCGCATAACAATAATGTTTGCAGCTGTTGCAGTTGTGGCAGGTTGTTACGGGTGGAATGCTGATGTTCATAATTGCGCCCAGCTTCATGTTACCGGCACTGATGTGAATTTTCAGCCCGTTGCCGTCGTGCTGGCTCATATAGCCCTTGCAAGTGGTGATCGCCTTATTAATAGATTTGTCGGAATTAATCCGAGCTTTGGGTTTCTTAATATCCATGTTTCATATCTCCTTTACAGATAAATTATTTACGGTTTGATTACGATAATACTATAACTCGATTTACCGTAAATGTCAATAGGAAAATCAAGATTAATCGTAATTAATCGGTAGCGTGTCCCCATGTGGATCAGCTGCCGCCGGTCCTGGTCCGTCTGATCATTCAAATGGGCGTGGGGCCGGTGGGGGGAATGGAGCCGGGTGGGGCTGGGCGGGGTTAGTGGCTTAAATATCCGAGAAAAATAAAAAGAAATATTTACGAAAAAGCATTGACAAGTAATCGTAATTATCGTATACTTGACTTGTAACTTTAAGGAGGTAATCCTATGAAAAATGTTGTGGCGTATATCAGAGTTTCCACTGACGGTCAGTGTGGCGATGATAAGTTCGGTCTGGATGCTCAGAGAGAAACCATCCAGGCATACTGTGATAAGAATGACATGACCATTGCTAAATGGTTTATGGATGAGGGTGAATCCGGTGCCAAGGAGAGACCTGGTTTCGATGAAATCGTGTATGGTGAGGTTAGTAACCCTCCCTACGAAGCTGTCATCGTCGCCAAGAGTGACAGAGTTGCCCGTGACATCAACATCTACTATTACTACAAGATGCTTCTCACCAAGAAGAACATCAAGCTGATCTCCATTGCTGAAGACTTCGGTCAGTTCGGTGTGTTTGCCAATATGCTCGAAGCATTCACCCTGTGTGTGGCTGAGATGGAGAGAGACAATATTAACAAGCGAACCAGCGGTGGCAGAAAAGTTAAAGCCGCCCGTGGTGGTTATAGCGGTGGCAGACCTCCCTATGGCTACACCCCTCTCAACGGTAAGCTGGAGATTGTGCCTGATGAGGCTGAAGTCGTGCGGTATGTGATCGAGAGCAAGAAGAGCGGTCATACCTATCAGCAGATTTGCGATGCTCTCAATGCCCAGGGCAAGACCAACCGTAGCGGAAGTAAGTTCTCCATCAGCACGTTGCAGGTGATCCTGGAAAACGAGCCTCTGTACCGGGGCATGTATCGGTACGGTAAGGGTTCCGAGTGGGTCGAGGGGGAACATGAACCTATTCTGAGGTGAGCGTAATTAACCACTACAAGTGGTAACTATAAGGAGGTAATAATATGGCAGGTTTTATTAACCGAGGCGACATTCCCTGTGGTGGATCGATGTTTGATTTTCTGAGTGATCGGGAAGGGTATGATGACATTACCCTGGCCGCAATGGAGCTGGTTCTGGAGGAAGGTCCTGATGCGCTCATGCGCCAACTGAGCTACTCTGACATCGAGCTTATCAAGGAGGAGTATCCCACAGTGTATGAGCGGGCCATTGAACTGGGTATTCTCACCGAAGAGGATTAACCAGATGGAGGTTTCGGATATTTGTGGCGGCATCATGGTATTTTCGGTGTTAGCCACGCCCGTTCTCGTCTTAATTTTTCTCATTCGTTGGGTTATGAGAAAACCAAAGAAGAAGTTCGGCATTGCCATCCTTGCTTGCATAGGGGTTTTCATTTTATCCTCGCTGATCGGCGTTGATGCTTCTATGGGCACAGACTATACTGGGCCGTTCGTGGCTTTTGTCGTTGCTGAGGCGTTCTTGCTCACACCCGGGATTATTGAGTCGAAACGTAGGCGTGTCGAAAATATCGTATCTGCTAAAGTAGTCCATCGTCGCCAAGTTATGGTGGGAGGACATGAGTACAGCGGTGTATCCTTCGGTTGGCGGGGCGGCTTCCGCACACATTGGGCTTGGAGAACAGTACCCGGTCATGTTGAGGTTTGTGTTGATGCTGTGTACAAGGACGGTCGATGGAAACGGTTGTATTTGAGAGAAGGAAGCAGAAAGTATTATCGGATCATGGCGATTTGTGAGAAGTGTAAAAACAGCTAATTGAATATCATAATTTTAGACGGTGCATTATTGCACGAGGATTCGTCCTCGAACAGTGGTGCACCGTCTTTTTGTTTTAGGAGGTAAGATATGAAGAAAATCAACATCTTGGGTACTACCTATAAGGTCTATCTGAATGTCCCCTATACCAAGGATCCCCATTTGGCTGGGGCACATGGATATACTGACTTCCACGGTAAGAAAATCGTGGTGGCTGATGTCCGCACCACACCGGGATGGGAAGAAGCAGATGACACCGTAGTGAAGGATGTCCATGCCTGTACTGTACGTCATGAGGTGGTTCATGCGTATCTGAATGAGAGCGGTCTGAATGCATCCTCGAACGGCGTTGATTGCTGGGCCAGAAACGAGGAGATGGTGGATTGGTTCGCCATCCAGGCACCGAAGATTTTCAAGACCTTCAGTGAACTGGGGGTGTGATCATGGAGCTGCTTCTGAGCAAAATTTCGGAAAAAATCAAAAAGGACCCTCACTGCTACCAGGCGTATGCTGACCTTCTGGCAATTTGCCGAGAAACACTGAAGACTGACATCCCCTGGCGAGAAAGTACCTAGAGAGGCTGTCGGATGACCTAGAGAGGCTGATCCCCACGATTGCTGATATCGGCAATATGCGGAAGATGTTCGCACTGCATCGGGAAGTGGTTTTTGCCGGTGCGAGGGATTCCTTCCATCTGTGTCTGCTGGCTGTGGAATGGAATCGAGATCCCGAGAAGAAGTTCTACGTCCCTCGCATGGGTGTGCTGCGTGAGGTGGTGGAGGCACTACAGGACCTGGAGGACGGTAAACTGGATCTCGCTGCGATTAGCTTGCCCCCTGGTGCCGGCAAGACCACGCTGGCGATTTTCTATCTGTGCTGGATTGCCGGTAGACATCCCGAGGAACCCACGCTGACGGGTAGCCACAGTAACTCCTTCGTCAGAGGTGTCTACGACGAGTGCCTAAGAGTCTTTGACCCCAACGGTGAGTACCTCTGGCATGAGGTATTCTCAGAAACCAATGTGGTGAATACCAATGCCAAGGATTGCCGTATCGATCTCGGACAGAGAAAGAGATTCGAGACCCTAGAGTTCACTTCCATCGGCACCGGCAATGCTGGTCTGTACCGAGCCATGCATCTGCTGTACTGTGATGACCTTGTCAGCGGCATCGAGGTGGCCCTGAATAAGGAGCGGCTGGACAAGCTGTGGGAGACCTACACCACTGACCTTCGCCAGAGAAAGATCGGCGATCACTGCGGAGAACTGCACATTGCCACACGGTGGTCTGTTCATGATGTCATCGGCAGACTGGAGGCTAAGTATGGTGACAGCCCCCGGGCAAGGTTCATTGTGATCCCGGCTATGGATGAGAACGACGAGAGTAACTTCGATTATGCATATGGAGTGGGTTTTAATACAGAGTTCTACCGTCAGCAGCGAGACATCATGGACGATGCAAGCTGGAGAGCATTGTACATGAATCAGCCCATCGAGCGAGATGGTCTGCTGTACCAGGAGGACGAGCTGCGCAGATACTTCGAGCTTCCCGACAGCCCCCCGGATGCCATCATCGGTGTATGTGACACCAAGGATAAGGGCACTGACTATGCTGTTCTGCCGGTCGCATACGTCTATGGGCAGGATTATTACATCGATGACTGCATCTGCGACAACGGTCTGCCCGAGATTGTGGATGCCCGTCTGGCTGATATTCTGATCAGACACAAGGTGAACCAGGCACGATTTGAGTCTAACTCCGCCGGCGGTCGTGTCGCCGAGAAGGTTCAGAACATGGTGAAGGACAAGGGTGGCATCACGCATATCACCACGAAGTACACCACGGCGAACAAGGAGACCAAGATCATCGTCAATTCGGCTTGGATTAAGGAACACTGCCTCTTCCGGGACGATACTACCTACAAGCGTAACAGTGAGTACGGCAAGTTTGTCAGTATGCTCTGCTCCTACACGATGGCGGGTAAGAACAAAAACGATGACGTACCCGATGCCATGGCGATGCTGGCTGAGTATGCCCAGAGCCTGGGAGCATCTAAGGTCGAGGTGTTCCAGCGACCCTTCTAAATTCACCCGCAAAAGCACAATATGTTGTATTTAGGCACTTGACAATTACTATATGTTGTGGTAGAATGTTAGGTGTATAGATAGAGATTTACTCGGTGCATGATTGCACGAACCTTCGGGTTCGAACAGTCATGCACCTTTTTTCATTTTTCGGGAAAGGAGCGGTCAAGTGGATACAAGAACCATGTATGGCAGACGTATCATCACTACGGATGTGGGTGAGATCACTGCCGGTAACGTCCTGGATGTGCTTAGTAAAGCGATGCAGGTTCACGAACTGAACCGTGGTGAAATGGAATATCTCTGGAACTACTATCGTGGCAAGCAGCCGATTCTGACCCGAAAGAAGACCGTCCGACCCGAGATCTGCAACAAGATCATCGAGAACCGAGCCAACGAGATCGTGTCCTTCAAGGTAGGTTACCTCTGCGGTGAACCCATCCAGTATATCGGCAGAAACAGCGATGAGGCGATCAGCCAGGGCGTGGGTACTCTGAATGAGTATATGTTCCTGGTGGACAAGCCTTCTCTCGACAAGGAGGTCGTGGAGTGGCAGATGATCGTCGGTACCGCTAACCGCATGGTGCTGGAGAACGTCGATTACGACCAGGACCGTGATGAGGCTCCCTTTGAGATGTACACCCTCGATCCCCGTGATTCCTTCGTGGTGTATTCCACCGATGTGAAGCGCAGACGGATGATGGGTGTCAAGTACAGTACCGATGAGTTCGGCACTAAGACCTACTCCATCTACACGGACACCCAGTGCTTACTGGTGGTTGGTGACCAGCTCAAGGAGATCTCCGATCATGGCCTCGGCGTGGTACCCATCTTCGAGTACCCGGCAAACAATGCCAGACTCGGTTCCTTTGAGATCGTACTGCCTCTGCTGGATGCCATCAACAACATCGAGTCCAACCGTATGGACGGTGTGGAGCAGTTCATCCAGGCTTTCGTGAAGTTCATCAACTGCGACATCACGAAAGAGGATTTCGAGGCACTGAAGGACCTGGGTGCGATCAAGGTCAAGTCCGCCGATGGTCAACAGGCCGATGTTGACATCGTTACCAACGAACTGAATCAGCAGCAGACCCAGACCCTCAAGGATGATGCCTACCAGGCGATCCTCACCATCTGTGGTATGCCCAACCGAAACGGTGGTTCTTCCACCTCCGACACCGGCAGTGCGGTACTGCTGAGAGACGGCTGGTCGCTGGCAGAGTCCCGGGCAAAGGACAGTGAGCTGATGTTCAAGCGTTCCGAGAAGGAAGTGCTGAGACTGGTTCTGAGGGTGTGCGACACTCTGGCAGACCTAAAGCTGAAGCTGAAAGACATCGACATGAAGTTCACCCGCCGTAACTACGACAACATCCAGAGCAAGTCCCAGGTGCTGGTGTCCATGCTCCAGCAGCCCAAGATCCATCCTCTCCTGGCATTCACTCACTGCGGTATGTTCTCCGATCCCGAGAGTGCATACACCATGAGCAACGGCTACTATGAGGAACAGATGGAGAAGTGGGAACCCGTGGATGTGGATGAGGACACCGATGATGAGGTGAAGTCCGATGTACAGACTGGCTGATAAGCTACTGGAGCAGCTGAAGAAGCTGATCCGAAGGGAGTTCAACCGACTGGGTATTTTCGGCTTCGACGAACTGAACGTACCCCGGGTTACCAACGAAACCACGGCGTTGTTTGAACGCCTGATGGCTGAGAATCTGAAACGATATCTGCAAGCCGCCAAGAAGGCAAGTACCGATGCAAGAACCCGGGTGATCGCAGCAGGTTATGAGGACCGGGAGATTGTAATTCCCGACGAGGCGTGGGTACAAGCCTTCCTCTCGGCGTACAACTTCGTGTCTGGCTATCTGTATGAGCAGGAGGCCGAGCGAAAACGCCTAAGACTGGCAGAGCAGATGCTGACTGCGGTCGAGTACCAGAGTCGAACTCAGTACAATGACAGCATCAGACGGTCTGCCAACCTTTGGTGGACTCAAACCTTGCACTATATGCTCGATGCAGTGGATGAGGCCACCCTGGATACCTATGAAATGATGGGTGTCAAGGAAGTGGAGTGGCACACCAACCTCGACGGGCGTGAGTGCAAGACCTGCCGGGAACGTCATGGGAAGATTTACCCCATCGACAAGGTCCCGCCTAAAGCCCACAGGAATTGCAGATGCCGATTGGCACCTGTTCCGAAGAGAAAGTAATCGACAGGGAAGTCGTTAATCGCATATAAGGGGAGACAACCCCTCCAAAAACAGAAACGAGTGCAGAGTGAACTGCCAGAAACAAACGCAGGAGGTAAAGGTATGAATATCAAAGATCTGCTGAAGGATGCCTACAAAGAGGGCATGACCGTGGCGGATATCGAGGCTGCACTCGCAGATATCGAGTTCCCCGCCGATCAGTCCGCTGAAGTGGAACGTCTGAAGAACGCTCTTTCTAAGAGCAATTCCGAAAATGCTGAGTGGAAGAAGAAGCACCGTGAGGCCCTGTCCGAAGAGGAGAGGAAGGCCCAGGAGACCGCCGATCTCATCAAGCAGCTCCAGGAGCAGAATGCCCAGCTGGTGCGTGAGTCCGACGTATCCAAGCACAAGGCCAAGTTCCTCGGCATGGGTTACGATGAGACCCTCGCCGGTGAGGCTGCCGTGGCTATGGTCGATGGCGACCTGGCGAAGGTGTTCGAGTACCAGCAGAAGCATCTGGAGGCATTCGAGAAGAAGATTCGTGCCGATGCCATGAAGGGTACGAAGAAGCCCGTTTCCGACAAGGAGTCCGGCCCTGTCACCCGTGAGCAGGTGGCGAAGATGTCCATGGAGGAACGGATCAAGTTCTATCAGGAGAACCCTGAAGACTACAAAAACATCTATGGAGGTAATTAACTATGGCTAACACCGCATACGAAAATTTCTTCCTCGGTTCCATTGTCGAGGATCAGTTTAATTCCCATCTGAATCTAGCCCGCTTCGTGACCGTGGATACTTCTCTCCAGGGCACCGCCGGCATGAAGAAGATCATCAATGTCTACTCCGCCACCGACGGCACCGAGAAGCTGGCTCAGGGTGAGGGTAACAGCAAGTCCATCACCGCCGGTTTCATCCCCAAGGAGTATGTGATCCAGCTGGCCCAGAACCGCTTTGAGTGGTTCGACGAGGAGGCCATGAAGGATCCCATGCTGGTTCCTGTCGGCATGAAGCATGCCGGTACCGATCTGTTCAACACCATGAACGCTGACATCTTCGGCGAGTACAAGAAGGGTACTCAGACCGTCGCCCTGTCCGGTAATGCGTACTTCGATGCTTTCGTCGATGCTGTCGCAAAGCTGAACATGGAGAACGAGGAGAAGCAGGAGATCTTCGCTTTCGTCAGCCCCGCCGTCAAGGCCAAGCTGCGTAAGGGCCTGAAGGATGACCTGAAGTACGTCGAAGCCTTCTCCCGTGCCGGTTATGTCGGCTCCGTCTGCAACGTCAACCTGTACGATAAGGCTGATGCCGATGATAACGAGATCGTCGTTGGTACCAAGGAGGCCGTCCGTCTGCTGGTCAAGACCGGCACCGAGGTTGAGCAGATCACCAAGAACGCTCGTTCTGAGACTGCCGCCAATGTTCGTAAGAACACTGCGTTCTCCCGCAAGTACTACGTCGCCGCCCTGGACAACGACACCAAGGTGGTTCGCATCACCCTGGGTGCGTAATTGAATCCCAAAGGAGGCAAGCAACATGACTCAAGCGGAAAAGTTGAAGCTGCTTAAAGCTATGGTAGGCGAGTCCGATTCTGAGGAGGTGTTGCTTGCCTACCTCAATATCGCCGGCGGTAAGATCATCAATCGAGCTTATCCCTTCGGCACTGATGAGACCGAGATCCCCAAGCGATACGATTTCCTCCATTGCGAAATCGCAGCATATCTGCTGAATAAGCGGGGAGCGGAAGGTCAGGTTGCGCATGGGGAAAACGGAATCTCGCGTCAATACGAGAGTGCTGATGTGCCTGAGTCCATGCTCAGTGCCGTCACTCCTATGGTGGGGGTGTTGAGATGAGAACGCTGACCCGCAACAAAACTCGCATCTACTACGCCAACTACAACGGCAAGGTTCCTCTCAAGGATGAATACGGCAATCTGACGGGCGAATATGACATCGTCTACGATAACCCTGTGGAAATCAAGGCGAATGTCTCTGCCGCCCGGGGTGAGTCTACTACCAGACAGTTTGGTGAGGACGAAGGCTATGACCGGGTCATCGTGATGGATGATCCGAAAGCCCCTATCAATGTATCATCCGTCCTCTGGATCGATACTGTCCCCGAAATCAACGAGGATGGTAGCACGGATACTCCCTATGATTACATTGTCAAGCAGGTCGCTCCTAGTCTGAACAGCGTTTCCATCGCAGTTAGCAAGGTGAGTGTGGCATGAGTAAGGTAATCCAGATGAGTCTGTCATCCAAGAGCATTGCCCAAGCCATCCGAGAACTTAAGACCTTCCGAGACTCCCTGGCGAGTAAGGAGCAGGAGTTGCTCAAGGAACTGGCTAACATCGGTGTGCGTGAGGCATCTGTCAGATTCACCACGGCAATGTACGACGGCGTGAATGATTCTGAAGTCACATTGGAAACCATTGAAAATGGATACCGTATTGTGGCTGAAGGTCATGCGGTCGCCTTCATTGAGTTTGGTGCAGGTGTTTACCACAATCCCTCCGAACCCTACCCCAAGCCCCGACCCGACGGCATTGTGGGCATCGGTGAGTACGGACATGGTCGTGGTAAACGGCAAGCCTGGGGTTTCAAGGACGAGAGTGGTGAACTGGTCATCACCCACGGTAACCCGGCAGCGATGCCAATGTGGTATGCAAGTGAAGAGATGCGAAATTCCATTCTGAAAATAGCAAGGAGGGTGTTCGGATGATTGACATCGAAAATGCCGTATTCAATACGGTTGCCGCAAAAGTTCGTGATCAGTATCCGAACATCAGCATGGCGGGTGAATATGTAAAATCCCCGTCTTCGTTTCCTGCCGTGTCTCTGGTGGAGATGGACAACTCCGTCCGTACTGACACGATTGACAGTGGTTCCAACGAGAATCATGCCAATGTGATGTATGAGGTGAATGTCTACTCCAACAAGACCACCGGCAAGAAGTCCGAGTGCAAGGCTATCATTGCACTAATCGACCGGGAAATGCTGGCATTGGGCTTTGTGAGAGCTACTCTCACCCCTGTCCCCAATATGAACGATTCTACCATCTATCGGATGGTCGCTCGTTATCGTGCTACCGTTTCCGCTAAACATGAAATTATCAGGAGGTAATTGATTATGGCGAGTTCTACCTATAAGTCTTTCCTCATGGTGAAGAAGACTTCCACCTATGAGAAGCTGATCGACATTGTTTCCTATCCCGACCTGGGCGGCTCCCCCGAGATGCTGGATGCGACCACCCTCTCCGACCCCATGACCGTCAATGTCCTCGGTATTCAGAGCCTGGATGCTCTGGAGTTCGAGTGCAACTACGATCTGGAGAAGTACACCGAGCTGAAGAGCATGGAAGGCGAGGACCAGGAGTTTGCTGTCTGGCTGGGTGGCACTGAGTCCAACGGCACTGTCACTCCCACTGGCTCCGACGGCAAGTTCGAGTTCGGCGGTCAGCTGTCCGTGTATGTCAACGGCGGCGGCGTGAACGAGGTCCGTAAGATGACCGTCAGCATCGCAGCGACCACCGCTATCAAGCTGGGTTCTGCGACCTGATGAGCAATCACGATAAAAACACACAGAAGGAGCAGTGAATATGAGCAAGCAGCTGAATTTCGAGTACAAGGGTACTCAGTACACCCTGGAATACACCCGCAGAACCGTCGAGCAGATGGAGAAGGAGGGCTTTGTCGCCGATGACATCCGCAACAAGCCTATGACGATGCTGCCCGCTCTGTTCGCAGGTGCGTTCAAGGCCCATCACAAGTTCGTGAAGCCCGAGGTCATCAACGAGATCTTCTCCAAGATGACCAACAAGGGCGACCTGATCGGTCGACTCGCCGAGATGTACAACGAGCCTATCCTGGCCCTGGTCGAGGAACCCGATGCATCTTCCGAAAATTTGAACTGGACTCAGAGTTGGTAACTTCCTCCGAGTCCGTCGAGGGGGACGGGCAATCCGTCCCCTTTTCCAAAAGTTACACTGCTACGTTCTATGAGGTTTTCCCATTTTATCTATCCATCGGCATGACCCCGGAACAGTATTGGGACGGGGATCCCCAACTGGCTAAACACTATCGCAAAGCGGACGAGCTGAAGCGGCAGCGTAAGAATCAAGAGCTGTGGCTTCAGGGTATGTACATCTACGAAGCTCTGTGTGATGTTGCTCCGATCTTTCATGCGTTCGCTAAGAAAGGTACGAAGCCTACTCCGTATACTGACCATCCCTATTCGATCACCACGAAGGAGCGAGAGGACGAGCAGAAGTTGCAGGAGAAGCGGGAGCGGGATAAAGCCCGACGGTACATGGAGGCTCAGATGGCGAAACTGAATAAACGATTCGAATCTAAATAGGAGAGGATGTGAGTGTTATGGCTGAGATTGAATCTTTAGAATTGCAAATCACAAGCAATGCCAAAGGTGCGAAAGACGGCCTGGATGCTCTTATTACCACTCTCGATACGCTGAAAATCAAGACTAAGGGTGGAGCAGGTCTTACCTCCGTTGCAAACCAGGTCAGTAAGATGGCGGTCGCCGCCGGCAAACTGAATGGTTCGGAGGGTGCCAAGCTGACCTCCCTCGCCAAGGGACTTCAGGCTCTGTCTGGTTTGGGAAATCTCAAGTTGTCCTCCAGTATTGCGAATCAGATTTCGGCAGTGGGAACCGCCATGGCAGGTCTGGACACTGTTGATTTCGCAAACGTTGGTCGGCTTGCCACCGCATTACAGCCCCTGGAGACCGTCGGTAAATCGAACCTCGGCTCCACCCTGAATCAGCTCAAGCAGATCCCGGAAGTTATGAACAACCTGGGCAAGGTTGACATGGTAGCATTCAAGGCGAAGATCGACGAAGTCACTGCTGCAATCAAGCCTCTGGCAACTGAGATGCAGAAGGTGGCGAACGGATTCTCCGCTTTCCCGACTAAGATTCAGAAGTTCCTCAACTCCACTTCCCAGGTACCGTCGGGCAATGAATCTTCCGCAAAGTCTTTTGCGAGACTGGCGACCAAGATCACTGCTGCCGTCTACGCATTTAGACAAGGTGCGAGGATGATTGCATCGTGGATCAATGCCTCGAACAAATATGTGGAGAATCTGAACCTCTTCACGGTAGCACTTGGTGAGTATGCCGATGAGGCTCAGAAATATGCGGAACGGGTTGGCGAAGTGATGGGCATTGACCCGTCTACCTGGATGAGAAATCAAGGTACGTTCATGACTCTTGCCACCGGCTTTGGTGTTGCGGGTGACAGAGCGGCTACGATGTCTCAGCAGTTGACTCAGCTTGGTTATGACCTGTCTTCCTTCTTTAACATCTCTGTTGAGGAAGCAATGCAGAAGCTGACGTCTGGTTTTGCCGGCGAGTTGGAGCCTCTGCGTAATCTGGGCTATGACCTGTCTCAGGCGAAGCTGGCGGCAATCGCATTGAGCCTCGGTATCGACAAGACCTTCACCAGCATGACACAGGCTGAGAAAGCACAGCTTCGATACTACGCCATTATGACCCAGGTCACCACTGCCCAGGGCGATATGGCTAGAACGCTGAATGCCCCGGCTAACCAGTTGAGAATCCTCCGGGCACAGCTCGAACAGGCTGCTCGAGCATTGGGTAATATCTTCATCCCGATGCTGAACAAGGTTCTGCCCTATCTGATTGCGGTCGCAAAGGTGATTCGCATGGTCGCCAATGTCATTGCTGGCTTCTTCAACTTTAGTCTGCCCGAGATGGATTATTCCAGCCTCGGTGGTGTGAGTGATGGAGCGGAAGAGATCGCTGACGGCTTTGATTCGGCAACAGGTAGCGCGAAGAAGCTGAAGAAGACCCTACTCGGTATCGACGAGCTGAATGTGCTCCCCGAACAGTCCAGTGGTTCTGGCGGCGGTGGTGCACTCGGTGGTGGCGGAGGTTTCGACTTCGAGCTCCCCACCTATGATTTCATCAGCGATGCCGTTTCCAACCGTGTCAATGAGATCGTCGAGAAGATGAAGGAGTGGCTCGGATTGACCGGGGAGATTGATTCCTGGTCTGACTTCTTTACCACTCGTCTCGGCGGAATCATCATGCTGGTCGGCACTATCGGAGCAGGTTTTGCGGCGTGGAAAATCCGTAAGTCGCTCCTCACCAATCTGTCTGGCGTTTCGAGTGTCCTGGGCTTCCTGAAGAATACCCCCATCGCAACGGCAATTATGGGATCCGGTACTGCTTCTCTGGGCACTACCGTACTCGCTATTGCTGGAGCAGTAGCGGCGATCGCCGCTCTAGGCACGGGTATTGCGATGATTTACACGGAGAGTGAGAATTTCCGTAGAGGTCTGGTCACGTTGTTCGAGGGCGTGTCGTGGGTCATGAGCGGCCTGGGCGACATCCTCTCGCTCGTCACGGACACTCTCGCCGCGATGGGAGCAGGTCTGGGTGATGTCCTGGTCATCGCGGGTGGCTTGGCACTGTTCGGACCCTGGGGATTGGCAATCGAGGGTGTGATTCTGGGCATCAAGGCCATTGGCTATGCAGCAAGCGATTCTCTGGAGCCTGTGGATCTGTTCGGTGATGGTATTTCCGACCTCACTAAGTCTAAGGTACGCCCCTTCATCGAGGCGATGGACGATCTGGACACCGCCACCAAGACCCTTGATTGGGGTAACGCCATTGTCACCTCTGCTGATGTCGAAAACATCGGTGCGAAACTTGCCACCATCACGGAAACCATCCTGAACGAGCTCGACAGTGATCGAAATGAAGCTCTCGCCACTCTCGACCCGTTGAAGGCCGCTCTAGGCGATGCTCGTTTTGCAGAACTGACCGAGAGTGTCAACGAATCTTACACCGTTCTCTCCAAGCGGGTCACCGCAGGGCAGAACGAGATCAATACGATTGTGGCGACCGCAGAGGCGGAGCGCAGAAGTTTGACCGAGGAGGAAGCTGCTCGGATTGCGAAAATCCAGGCTGAGATGATGGAGACGGGTGTCAAGTATCTGTCCGAGTCCGAGACGGAGAGCAATCTGATCCTCCAGAGGCTGAAAGATAATTCTGCCCAGCTCACTGCGGAACAGGCATCCGAGGTCATCAAGAATGCGATCACCGCCCGTGACGAAACCATCGCAGCTGCCCAGGAGCAGTACGACGGTATCTGCATGGAAGCCCAGCGGATGCTTGACACGGGTACGATCACGAAGGAAGAGTACGATGAGATCGTTGCTGCGGCACAGCAGACCCGAGATGATGCTGTGAGTGCGGCGGAGGAACAGTATTCCAACATTCTTGATACTGCCAAGGGTAAGATGGGAGAGTACGCCAAGTACATCGACGAGAAGACCGGCGAGATCAAGTCGAACTGGCAAGTGTGGTGTGACAACCTTGCGCAGCGTTGGGACGAAACCTGGACTTCTGTCGAGAAGTGGTGGAAGGATACTGCGAAACCCACCATCAACAATATCCTGGACGGTATCGGTGCGATTTTTGATCCCCAGACCTATAAGGATATGTGGAACAGTTTCCTAGAATGGTGGAATGGTCTGGAACTTCCCGAACTGAACTTCAAGATGCCTCACTTCAGCTGGGGCACCCAGGATGCCAAGGGAACGCTGAAGACCGTCATGGACTTCCTGAACATCCCTGCCAAGATCCCGAAGCTGAATGTCTCCTGGTACGCCAATGGTGGTTTCCCGACCGAAGGTGAACTGTTCGTCGCCCGAGAGGCTGGTCCCGAGATGGTCGGTTCTATCGGAGGCAAGACGGCGGTCGCCAACAACGACCAGATTGTGGATTCCGTCTCTCGAGGTGTCTATCAGGCCGTTGTTGCGGCAATGGGTAACTCTCGAGGCGATCAGGTGGTCGAGGCGAAGGTCAACGACAAGGTGCTGTTTGAAGTGATTGTATCCCAGGCTAGGCGGGAAACCGTTAGAACTGGATACAACCCGCTGTTAGGAGGTGTGTGAGGATGGCAAAGTTAGATACCGCTGGTGAGTGGATGGTCAACTCCAGTCATCTTTACATCCCCTCTGCGGGAATCAAGGTCGAGCACACCAACCTGGCGGGGCCCTCCTCGGGTCGAACCGAGGATGGTGTGATGCACATTGATTGGATCAGACGGGACATCCGAAAGGTGAACCTGCAATGGAAAGTCTTGACCGCAAGCGAACTGGATTACATCCTCGGTCTGATGCAAGGTAAGGAGTTCACGCTCACCTTCAAAGACCGGGGACGAGTGCAGACCATGTCTGCGTATTCCTCCGAGAGTTCCTACACTTATTATAGTGCAGCTCTCGGGGAGGACATCTATACGGATGTCAGTATCAACGCTATTGAGATGTAAAAGGAGGGGTCGATGAGATGTTACGAAACAAGCTAGTGCGAAGTGACGGTACTATCATCGACTCCTCTGTGATCATTTCCTGTGAGTTCACTGAGGAAGTCAATAGCGATGAGAATCTGTCTGTGGGCGATGTGACATCGTCTGAAATCACGGTGGAAATGCGATCCACTGATATGGTCGAGCAGGGCGAGATTCTCACCTACTACATCATCGAAGATGGTATGGAAACGTGTATCGGCGTGTTCAATGCCGAGAAACCCACAGTCGCCACTCGCACTTCCATTAAATTCTCGGCCTATGACAACATTGTGAAATCCGAGAAGATCTTCTCCGGGTGGTTGCGAGACAACCAAAGCCTGTTCCCCATGACCTTGGGCGAACTGGTGGCACATGCCTGTGAGTATTGCGGTTTGACTCTGGCTACTACTGCATTCCCTCGGTCGGAACTCGAAATCGGGGCTTTCTACGCAGACGGCATCGCTTGCCGACAGATCCTGTCCTGGGCGAGTGCCATTGCTGGTCGCTTCGTAAGGGCAAACAGTGCCGGCGAAATTGAGTTCGCCTGGTACACGGATGCTACCTACTGTACGGTCGCTCCAAGTGCCACCACTGCTACGACCAGGGCATCCTATGGAATTGATGTTACCGATGACGGTGCGGGTAATGTCAATATGACAACTTCCGGAGTAACAGTTTCCGATGACGGCAAGGGTAACGTGTCAATCGAAATACCTGCGGTCAAGGTTCTGTATAATAACGGTGCCGTATCTCTTGCCACCGAGTGGTCTGTGGCATACAAACAGGGCAGTTTGTCCTATGAGGCGTATTCCACGGAGATCATCAATCGGGTGCAGATTAAGCAGTCCGATGACGATGTGGGTGTCATTTATCCCCGAGATGCTACGGGCAACTGCTTTGCAATCAGTGAGAATATGCTCCTGGCTACTTGTACTACCGAGGCAATTGCTCAAGTGGCAACAGGTCTGTATGGGCATCTGCGTGAGATTTCGTATGTGCCTGTCAAGGCCACACTGCCTCGGACAATCGCCATCCGAGCCGGCGATATTGTCAATGTCCGAGATCCCTATGGCACGGTCATGACAACCTATGTCATGAAGGTATCCATCACCCCGTCTGGTACGACCATCGAAAGTACTGGTAACAAGTCCTATGATACCAACGCTGTTGTGGCCTACGACAAATACAAGAACTTGACTGGTAGGATGCTGGAGATCAAGAAGAGCATCGACGGTCTTGAGATTGCCAACAAGGATCTTGAGGGTAAGGTCGGCAGTCTGGAGCTGTCTACGTCCGAATTCAAGACCTATGTCGGCGAAACCTTCGTGACCGAGGACGAGTTCGGTACCTATCAGGAGTCCGTATCAACACAGTTCTCTCAGACTTCAGAGGCCTTCGAAATGAAGTTCGAGGGCACTAAGCAGGAGATTTCGGATGTCGCATCTGATTTGCAAGCCGAGCATGACGAGCGTGTCAGCTACATTCGATTCGAGGACGGTAACATCGTCCTGGGTCGGTCTGACAGTGATATCCTGCTGATTCAGAAAAACGACCGAATCTCGTTTGTCCGAAATGTTGCTGACAAGCCCGAAGTGGCATGGTTTGCAGATGATATGCTACATGTCACGGAAGGTCAGTTCACGGTGCAGTTGGGCATCGGCAAGTTCGGATTCAAGCCGGGTGCCAATGGCAATCTAAGTTTCAAGAAGGTGGTGAGTTAAGTGATTTCGTTAGGTTCTGTCACATGGGGATCTTCTCCTAAAATCCCCGTAGCTTTCGAGTATGAAGGGCGACGTTCTGGCGCGGACATGCAGTACCGAGTCAAGGTCACTGTTTCCTCCATCACGGGTGCCAGCTACTTTGGTTATCCAATTTACATGGGTTTGACCCTCGGTGGAACGGACCACGGCAGTGTCACGATGAAAAACGCATCGCCCAGCCAGTGGTCGAGTGCGATCACTTACACCTCTGGGTGGTACACGGTCGCCAACAAAACCAGTGGTACGGTAGTGGTGTCGTTCGGGATGTACTCTGGTTCTGGCTCTAGCAGAAACAGCACCTACTCCTACTCCATGGCAGTAGACCCAGCTGCCTCTAAGGTGAGTGCACCTAACGGAACGCTGTCCACCTCGTTGCCCCTCACCGTGACCCGATACAATACGGGATTCACCCACACCATCACTTATAAGTGCGGTACGGTATCTGGTACGGTGGTATCTAACTCCACTGCGACAACAGTTGCCTGGGATAATACCAATGGTAATATCTCAGCCCTGGCTGCTCAAAACACCACTGGTCTGTCGGTGAATGTTACATTTACCATCAATACCTACAGTGGCTCTACTCTGATCGGAACCAATACCACAACCGTTAGCATGGCGGCTCCTGCGGATGCAGTGCCGGCTGTCTCGGTGAAGGTGGAGGATGCCGCTGGCTATCTCGCCACCTATGGTGCGTATGTGCAGGGTTGGAGTAAGCTGAAAATCACAGCCACCCCGTCACTGGCGTACAGTTCCCCGATTGCCGCCTATGCGATCACCGCTGATGGTAAGACTTACAACACCACACCCGTCACTACAGGAGCGGTGCAAGGCAAGGATAAACTCGCTGTCACCGCAAAGGTAACGGATGCCCGTGGTAAGTCCAGCGCGGTTGCCCGTACCGAGATCACGGTGCTGGCATACTCCAAACCGTCTGTCACCGTAACAGCGTATCGATGTAATTCCAGCGGCGAGGCAGACCTCGAGGGTGCATACATGCGCATCGGTTTCACGACCACCATCGCCAGTTTGAACGGTAAGAACAGTGCGAGTTACACAATCCGTCATTCCGGATCGAGCACTCCCATCACTGGCACTGGCACATCCTACCTCTCCGAGGCTATCACCTGTGATGTCACCAAGGCATTGTCTGTGGAAGTCACGGTGACGGACAAGTTGTCGGCTAGTACAAAGTCCGCTGTGGTCCCCATCGCATTCACTCTGATGGATTTCTACAACACGGGCATGGGCGTGGCACTGGGTAAGGTAGCCACCCGAGATGGATTTGATTGTGCCATGGATGCCTACTTCACGGGCAAGGTCACGATTGGTACCAAGCTACTGATCGACACTATTTATCCCGTCGGTAGCATTTACATGAGTACCAACAACGTGAGTCCCCAGACCTTCTTCGGAGGCACCTGGGAGCGCATCCAGGATCGTTTCCTCCTCGCAGCGGGTAGTACCTACGCTGCCGGCGGTACTGGCGGTTCGGCGACCCACGTCTTGACGGTGGCTGAAATGCCTAGTCACTATCATGTCATTGGAACCGAGAGTGGCACAGTTACCAAAGACACCCCATATGTAGCGGGTGCTACTGGTGGTGCTGGAGCTAGAGGCACTAGCACAACTGATAATAGCGGTAGCGGAGCCGCACATAACAATATGCCCCCGTATTTGGCGGTGTATATGTGGAAAAGAACTATGTAAAGGAGTGGTCGATATGCCTGTTATGAAAACACTGACTATCAACGGTAGAACCTATACCGTTACCCCGGTTGTACCTACAGACAGCGTGACCCTGTTGGCGAGTGCCTGGGAGGGTGAGAATCACAAATACTCCCAGGTTGTGGAGTTATCTGGTGTAACACCTCACACCAAAGTGGATCTCCAACCTACCTCTGAACAGTTGGTGGAGTTCCATCATAAGGTTCTGGGCTTCGTTGCCGAGAATGACGGTGGTGTGGTCATGGTCTATTCGATCGGTGACAAGCCAGCCAACGATCATACCATCCAGGTCACTATGACGGAGGTGGATGCCACTGGTAAGATCCGGGGCAACACTGTGGGTACTACGATGCCTCAGTCCGACTGGTCGCAGACGGATCCTACCAAGGCAGACTTCATCAAGAATAAGCCCGATTCGCTTGGCTCTACCAATGGTTCTGGGCAGAATCCGCCCTACATTGCATCCGACACGCCGCCCGAAGACACCTCGGCACTGTGGATCGACACCTCGGATGATTCCGGGGATGGTTCCGGCGGCGGAGTGCCCGGCGAGGCTCCCACGGTGACCGTCACCGAGACTGCCGAGGGCGTGATCGTCACCGCCACCGATGCCAACGGCACGACCTCCGGTATGGTGCGGCATGGTAGGGACGGTACTCCCGGAGCTGACGGAAAAACCCCCGTCAAGGGCGAGGATTATTTTACCCCGGACGAGGTGCAGGAAATCGCTGAACGGGCGGCTGGGATGGTAGAGGTGCCCGAATCGCCCGAGGGGGGTGGCGGCGGTGGCGAATATGTCGAGTGGGAGGAAATCCTCAATCACAACAATATCGTGATCGAGGAGGCTGTCGCAGAAATCGTGTACGATTTGCCACGCAGATACCGTGAGTATTGGTTCCAATGCAAGATCGATAACAACCTGGAATTGGAGAGCTATTCCAATAACTACAAATACGGCGTCTATTTCGATGTGGACGGCTTTCGGGCAAACCCCTATGATATGTTTAACACTACCGGCGCTACGACATGGTGGAACTGTATTCTGTTTAACAATATTCCGTACTCATTGTTCTCGCAGGGCGGAAACAATGAGAATAACCTTGCGGCGACAAAGGCATCCTGGCTGGTAAAATTCGCTGAGACAACCGGAAAAATTAGAATTTCGTTCGGCAACCAGGCATACAGCGGTAATCTCGCTCGGCTCCTGGTCAAGGGGCGGTATCCCATCGAGTAAAGGAACTGCGGAGGTAAGGCGATATGAAACAATTTCACAATGGCAAATACGTTGATCTTTCCGGCGAAGAAATCGCCGCCTTGAATCATGCGGCCCGGGAGCAGCTCCTCCAGGAGCGCAGCCGCTCCCTTGGCCTCTCCGAGGTGCTGGCTCTGCTGATTCCCGGCGTTATCAACAATGCCCAGGTGGACGACAACACCGCTCTGCGGATGATGGACTACTACCCCGAGTGGCAGCCTGGCACGGAGTACACTCGTGGTGCGGGTCGACCCGTTGGTTATAAGGTGCGCAGAGGGGACAGGCTGTACAAGCTTCGACAGGAGCACACCTCCCAGGTAGGCTGGGAACCAGAGAACGCTGCTAGTCTGTGGGAGCAGGTCTGTGAGACCCACAGCGGCGAGGAGGATGACCCCATCCCCTATGAAGGCAACATGGCCCTCGTCAACGGGCTGTGTTACATCCAGGACGGGGTGTGGTATCGGTGTATCCGGGATACCATCAATCCGGTGCACCACCGGCTGGAGGAGCTGGTTGGTGTGTATGTTGAGGAGGTGCTGTAATGGCTAGAATCAAGTTCTATAACCCGGAGACGGAGCAGTGGGAGTATGCGGACTCTGCGGGGGCCGGGGCTGGAACCGCACAGGGCGCTTACCCCGATTGGAGTCACCTGAAATGGTATGTCATGGGCGACAGTCTGACCGATCCGACTTCTACGTTTACCGAAAAATACTACTACGATTTTATCCGTGAGAAAACCGGAATCCAGACCATCGTGGATGGTATCGGTGCGACTGGCTATAAAAACGGCGAGGACGAGGGCAAATCTTTCCTTGATCGTGTGAAAAATATCCCCGAGGATGTTGATGTTGTCACTATTTTTGGTTCTGGCAACGATCTGAAATCCACGGATACGGAATATGCCAATAGGGCGATTTACGATACCTTGGCGTGGCTGGCATTCAACAGGCCGGGACTTCGTGTTATCGTGGCACCGCCCACCCCCTGGAAGGGGTACGACAAACGGCAAGACCCCTGGAAATCCTATATCGATAGGATGCAGACGTGCGCACTCGCCTGTAATTTACGGTATCTTTCCGATCTGTATGAGTGCCCCCCATTCTTCGGAGGATTTACCGGGCATATGGACCGGTTTTTTACTACCGACCCCGCAGGCATCCATCCCAACGAAGAAGGTCACAAAGCCCTGGCACCGTTTTTCTATAACGCACTGTTGCAGGAGCTGGCACTCAAGGTGTGAGCGGGGAGTGAACGATTCAAATGGAAGCCCCGTCCACTAGGGCGGGGCGAACATAAAAAAGGAGGAGAAAACCATGGCAATCAAGACTAACACGGAGCTGGTCACCGCCTGCATGGACGTGGCCAAGAACTACAAAACCCTGTACGTCATGGGCTGCTTCGGTGCACCGCTGACCGCAGCCAATAAAAAGCGGTACACCAGTAACCACAGCTACAACAAAAAGGCGGACCGCACGAAGAAGATCAAGGCGGCAACTGCTGACACCTTCGGCTTCGACTGCGTGAACCTCATCAAAGCCCTTCTGTGGGGCTGGACCGGCGACAAATCCCACACCTACGGCGGTGCCCGTTATAATACCAACGGTGTTCCCGACATCAACGCCGACCAGATGATCCAGGCCTGCAAGGGTGTGACCACCGACTTCTCCACCATCGAGGTGGGCGAGGCGGTCTGGGTGCCCGGTCATATCGGCGTGTATGTCGGCAATGGCCTGGTGGTGGAGTGCAGCCCCAAATGGGCTGACTCCGTACAGATCACTGCCGTAGGCAATATGCCGCATCCCGCCGGCTACAATGTCCGTACCTGGACCAAGCACGGCAAGCTGCCGTATATCACCTACATCGAGCAGGAGTCCGCACCGACTCCCAAGAAGGAGGAATGCAATTTGAATGTGACTGTTCTGAAGGAAGGCAGCAAGGGAAGCCAGGTCAAGGCACTCCAGACTCTGCTGATTGGTTACGGCTACTCCTGCGGCGAGGCAGGTGCAGACGGTGATTTCGGCCCTGCCACGGACAAGGCTGTCCGTGCATACCAGAAGGCCAACGGCCTCGGCGTGGACGGCATTGTCGGCCCCAAGACCTGGGCGAAGCTGCTGGGGGTGTGATTTCATGGAGAACATCACGCTCGGTGAAGTGTGGGCTGTCATCGCATTTGTCCTAACCGCAATCGTCCTTATCGGTAATGCGGCGGACAAGATCGGCTCCGCTGTCAAAGCTGCCAAGGCTCCCGGCGAGGAGCTGAAAACAGATGTGGAGGAACTGAAAGAGTGGCGTACGAAGGTCGATCTCAAACTGAGTAACGACCACACGGAGCTGAAGGGCATCCGTGAGGGTAACCAGGCCATCTTCCAGGCTCTGCTGGCACTGTTGGATCACGGCATCGATGGCAATAACATCAATCAGATGGAGAAGGCCAAAGAAGTCGTCAGACACCATCTCATCACTCACTAAGGAGGTAATCGTATGGAAATCATGAAGAATCTCGCAGCTCTGATCAAGGTTAAGACCATCGTGACCCTGGTGGTCATCCTCATCTTTGCCGTTCTGGCACTCAAGGGTAACATCACTGCCGATAATGTGATGATCGTGGTATCCACGGTGATTGCGTTCTATTTCGGCACTCAGAACGAAAAGAAGTAAATAAAAGGGGAGGCATTATGCCTCCCCAATTCGCTATTGATTTTACTGAAATTTGGTATATACTAGACCCATCAAGGGGTTTGGGGTATGTACTACCTAGTGTGTGCGGATAAATACGAACACACTAGGTAGGTCATTAGAGCAAAATTAAATATTGAGCGTAATGCTCAACTTGAAATCGTTAGTTCCCTTGGGTTGGTTCTTGTCTGACACATAGTCAATGTTCTTGATTATGGCTTTCAAGAGCCTATTTTTTTGCTCTGGCGTTGCGGTATCATCGTCTATGATAGCAATGGCCTTTTTCAAGGTCATGATTCTTTCTTCATAGTCAATGGCTCTCGGTAGATTCTTTTTCGCCTCTTCGAGCTGGCTGAAGCATACTGTCATTTTATCTCGGAGAGCAGCATTTCGTTCCAAGAACACCTCATTGGAATATATGCCGGTTTCCAATAGGTCGTATTGCTTAACCTCTTGTTTTTTGAAATCTGCTATCTGTTTCTCAAGCCGGTCGATAAGCTGTCTTTGGATCGTTGATGATTCACCCTCGCCACTCGCCAGCTTTGCCTCCAGTTCCGGGAGGTGTGCCTCTTGTAATGCGACTTTAACAGCTGGAACCAAATCTCGGTGCAATAGGGCTTTACCGCAATAGTGCTTGCAGTTGTAGAAGTTGCCGGCATTGCCTTTCCTGATGTGATAACTCATAACATATCCGCAAACGGGACACCTAAGTAGCCCTGCAAAAATATTTGTAAGGCGTGACCGTGTTTTAGGTGCTAGATACCCACGACCCTCGATCCTCTCTTGTGCAAGCATGAATGTTTCGTGATCTATAAGTGCTGGGTGTTTGCCCTCGACAATGAGCACATCCTCTGGCTTCTGTTTGATCCGCTTGGTAACCTTTTTACCATTTTCAAAAACAACGGTTTGCTTCTTTCTGCCGAATATGACTTTCCCATCATACTGTACATTTTTAAGCATTACAAGAACGGATTCTTTTACCCATTCAGTATGTTTGGGAGGTGCAATCATCATGCTATTTAATTCGTGTGCTATTTGTCCGGGTGTTTTGTAATCCCTGGCGTACCAATTAAATATCATCCGTACAACATCGGCATTTTCGTTTGGTTCCAGAGTGAAATCCTTGCCTATTTTTATTTTGTTATATCCATATGGTGGGTGTCCGACCACGCAGCCTCTGGCAGCACTTTGGTATCTGCCACGATATAACACCTCTTTGACATATTCGAGGTAATCACGACCTCTCATAAGCTCATCCTGGAAGAATCTACGCTCCATTTTGTTACCAAGGTCGTAGATCATAACTGGGGTAATAACTAGAGTTCTAGAGTACCTAAAGGTGTCGATCAGCAAATCACATGAGGTGAGGGAGCCTCTACTCAATCTTTGGGGATCGGCACATGCTACACCCAACACTTCCGGGCTTTCCACTCTCGCCAGTACCTTACGCATTTCTTCTCTATCTGCAATGTCCTCACCGCCAGATACGACCTCTCTGTAAATACAATCCTCCGGAATATACCGTCCAATCTCTCGCATGAAGTAGTCCTGTAGTAATTTTTCGTGTTTAGCAAGAACCTCTTCCACACTTTCGTCTGGGTTATCCGCTCTTGACTTTCTTAGGTACATTAAGTATGTACCGTCTTTTGTTAGTTGACCCATTGTACCACTCCTTTCTATTTATTTTGATGCTAGGTTCCACATAACCGAAGATTTCATCCTCTACTCTGTATGAGAGAATGCATCCACTCGATTTGTTTATCTTTGATTGCGATCTGCTCCCGGAGGAAGTCGATCTTCTGCTGGGCTTCAGTACGGACGGTAGCCAGCTCCATCTTGTAGTCGTCGGACAGATGGTCCAGGGTATCCTGGAGGTGCTGACATTGAGCCACGATCACAGGGTTGTCAATGTAAATTTCTTTCTCCGTCTCGGTGACCAGGACACAGGGGGACTGACCCCACACGCCATTCACCAATGCCCGGGTGACGGCTTGCATGGTGGTGATTCTCAAGTCTTTGGCATCACCTTTCATGATTCGATCAATGGAAATCTTGGAAACACCGGATTTATCTGCAATGGTTTGGTTCTTCCAACCCAAGAAATCACGGCGAAGGCGGCACCACTCGCACCAACGGTCAACGGACATGGCAAGGAAGTTGGGTCCATCGCAGGTCTGCCCGATGCGTGAACAACTGATGCAGACGTTATAGGGCTTATCTTCCAGCGTTTCAAGTGATAAAGGCATATTAAAACCTCTCATTTCGTATATTATGGATGAATTATCGTATTTGATGAACATTTTATCAGATATGATGATAGTCCTATCGAGTGTGATAGGGAAAGTATCAGATGTGAGTATTGATAATTCATCTGTGAGATGATAGGCTTTAGACAAGCCAGCAATGGCCTACCATCTCGGGTGTGGGGGTGGACAGTTTGGCGACTCGATGCCCCCACATTCGATATATGTCCTAGATATCGGACATATAGGTGGGTATTCTGTACTCGAACAATTGTTCGGATTGCCTGTCATCATTTACCAAGATGTAAAATGATGTCGAATCGTTGACAATTCAGAAAAATAAATTTACAATTATTTTAGAACACTTGTTTGTTATCGTTTGTCATGAAAGGGGTAGGCGTAATGACTGAAAAAGAAATAGAAATAATTAAACTAATTCGTGAAAACGATAACCCAGGACAGGCCTTGATGACGGCTACTCTTATTGTTTTGGGGCATCTAAAGCAACTCGAATCATCTCAAGAGCTATCTCCCGCCGATCTTCGGGTAGTCTTCTGAGCAAATCGAGCCATACCTTTTCTCCCTCGGTGAGCTTCGGCTCACTGGGGGAGTTTATTTTCGCTGCCGGTTCTTCTTTCTTTTCCATAGGAACGTCATACCCCATTAACCACACGGGATCAACATCAAGGGCTCGAGCTATGAGGAATACTCTATCTTGTTTAGGCTCGAACGCACCACTGACATACTGGCTCATAGCACTTTTAGGGATTTTGGTCTTTTCACAGAGATCAGATTGGCGCATACCTCTGATAGACAAAGCCTTTGTGATTCTAGTGGAGCATTTCTCTATAGGTCCCATATCCATATTTTTGCACCTCCTTTCATAGTTATAATAACACTCGAGTTTAGAAAAATCAATCCCAAATTAGTGCCGAGATGAAAAAAGTTTAGAATTTCTGAAAATTTCACTTGACAAATTTCGACATAGGTGGTACTCTGTATTCAAGTTCAGAAAACTGAACACCCCACACAGAAAGGAGGTAGCCGTTATGCAGTTCGACTACTCAAAACTTCTGGGTAGAATCAAGGAGTTTGGTTATACCCAGGAGAGTCTCGCCCGCGAAACAGGCATGACGAAGGTCACTATGAACCTGAAGCTGAATAATAAGGCTTTCTTTACTCAGCCTGAGATCGAGCGGATTCGTAAGATTCTGCGGATCACCCATGACGAAATCGGTGCATATTTTTTTACTCCGAAAGTTTAGTTTTCTAAACTATTTCAGACAGTGAGGTGACTCAGCATGACTTCCGAATGGACAACCAACGTGCATGAGGGCTACCGCACCAAACTCATAAAGGTAGGAAACTGCACCATTGAAATTCATCGCCCCGTATTGACTCCAGAGGAGCAGAAGTGGCGAGAAAACCAAGTAATCGATGCCTTAAGGCATTTCGGGAAAGGAATTAACCAATGAAGAAGTACGAATTTACCGGCGAGACCATGCTGCTGTTCGGCAGAACTCTTCACCGCATCCGGGCGGTGATCGCATTCGGTGAGGTGCAGGTCGGCGACCTGGGTGGCTGGATCGAGAAGGAAGAGAACCTCTCTCATGACGGCGAGGCTTGGGTCTGCGGCGAGGCTCGGGTCTGCGACAAGGCTCTGGTCTGCGGCGAGGCTCTGGTCTACGGCGAGGCTTGGGTCTGCGGCGAGGCTCTGGTCTACGGCGAGGCTCGGGTCTGCGACAAGGCTCGGGTCTGCG
>JAEIGA010001232.1_pt1 | contig 39553 bp, 63 predicted proteins | sample 9270691 | NCBI WGS metagenome assembly JAEIGA01 (sample SAMN17057246, study PRJNA624740) | gut metagenome | biome: biome; isolation source: fecal sample | host: Bos grunniens | place: China: Xizang | collected 2019
AAGTTAAATAATGTTAAATTCGACCTCTCTCAATTTCTGTTATTATACGGTCAACAGCAATCTTATAGGGATTGCCTTTTACCTTATTGAGAAGATAAGGTTCAGGCGTAGATTGCACTTCGTCGGGAACACGAAGCTTTCTCTTTCCCTTGACAATCTCTTTCCAAGAGATTACCTCTGTTTTTTCCACACCGCACACGCTGTCATTCTTATCTAACGTAACGTTATAAAAATGACCATTGTATTTGAACAACTCCGTCCTACGGAAATTCTTAACCTGTGCGTGAAACTTTACGATCACTGTATTTTTACCTTTAGCACCTGGTTTAATTATATATTCCACCATAGTGTTACTTCGCCAACTCGAAGATTCAGATTAACGTTGGAAAAATTACGGTCTGTCACCGCCAGTCGTCTTTGTTTTAATCGGACACTACTATTCTTCATGCCCCGCACGAAGCAAAAAAGACTAAAAAGATTAGTAGAAATAGTGACCGAAAGTTTGATAAGTGATGACTTTATCATCAATATCAGTACGCATGCCATATTGGTCATGTATGGACTGCTGTGTCATTACTATTTTACGAGATTTGCCCAAAAAATCAATTAGAGCATTGGCTAATTCAAAACTATACACAGCTCTTATAATAGATTCTGTACTGAAACTTCCTCTATAAAAGGTAGTTGTGTTATTAGCATTAGCCTCAGCAAACTTTATGAATGCTCCATATATAAATAACCAGCCTAGTATTTTTTCGAAATTATAGGTAGGTCGTAACATACGGAATTCAATTGTTTTTGGACCGTCGTAACAAATCGCATTTATAAAGTTGACAGCTTTATACCTCGATTTAACATTCCATTTCCTCAACCCAGAAAGATCTTTAGGATGAGGCTGGTTAAAATCTCCGAAGAAATATCTATCCACTAGGTGTATATACATCTCTTCAAAAGATTTATACTTACTGTTATATTCACAGTAATTTTTATCCTGATTAGTTTTGTACATATGAGTTGCAAAAGTTAAATCTGGTAGATAAACTCGCAAATCACTATTAACAAACAAGTTATTGACTGCTAATAAAACGTCTCCGGATAATTTAAAATTGCCGAAATGGATATGTAAAGAACAATCCTTATCAAAGATGGTTCGAACTTTTAATTCTTCTATCTGTTGTTTTAACAAATTCAAACCTAAGTTTCCTTGTAAAACAACGGTGGTATATTCTATACCTGTAATAGATCCATCTCTCAAAGGAATAAGTCCTAATTCATACAATCTATGCTGTGCTAGATAACCTCCAGCAGTTTCGAATTCAAGACCAAATGTATAAGGTAACTCGTTTATGTATTTGAAATCAATAAGATTATTGATTTGTTGTTTACCTTTAAACAAATGTTCTTCAAATTTAGCATTATAAGCATGACGATCAAGGTTATAAGGAAACATCTCTCGTCCGAATGGAAAATTGTGCTCGTTTACATCCTTACCAAGTACATAAGCTCCACGAAGATAATCGAATCCAAGATAGTCTTTAAGTTTCTCATATGAGATTCCCCAAATCATCTGTCCTTCATGAAAAATGCGAATATTATCACGGGATTCGCGAATAGGTCCGAATTCCGCGTAATTTTCGTCAATATATACTATACCTCTGCGCATAATTTTTTCCATTCTTCTAGAAGTTTCGTTTCTTCATAGGTATACATGTAGTAATCAGTAGTCCAACCTGTATAAGGTTTACTACCCATATCTATCAGTATACCTTCCGTATCGAACACGTATGAAGTATCTCCCATAGGAATTTTCCACTCTCCTTGTGGTATACTCATACCTTCGTCGGTATCGTACCAATAATATTGAATTTGATCTTTGGTAAATGGATTAAAATCCAACATATCCAACAACAATTCAAATTGTTTTGTTACGACTTTCTTACCTTCTTCAAACTTTTGAGTTAGCATCTGGAAAGCCAAAGGACTTCGGAGCATTCTTCCCATAAAGAACGCAACTTCGTGCATCCAAGAATCTTTAGTAGTCTTATTTGGATAAGCATATCCATAAGCAGACATTAAAAGTTTTCCGTGCAGAGGTCTGTTTGCTGTATCTGTGTAGATTGCACCGTCGTACTTTATTTTGAAGTTATTCCATTCTGGGTTTGGAGTATAATTACATTCAGAGTAATCATCATATTCACCAAAACCATAAATAACTCTCGGTTTACCTGTAACCACAGTAGTAGTAGGTTTAAATTGTCCTACCTTTTCACGTTTATACTCCTTAACAAGTTTAAACTTATTATCTCTTACGGATAAAAGTTTGTTAGGAGCTAAAGTGTAAATTACTTCCTCGTAATAAAACGCATACAGCGTTTCAAAAATAGAAGAGAAGCAGAATCGTCCATTATGCCAACAATAATACAAAGGTCTTTCCTCCTCGGCATCTTTAGAATGTTGGAATTTCTTAGAAGAACCTTTAAATACTAAAGTTCTGTTAATACGATAATCATGTATTACAAATACCGCACCTCCTTGATACTCATCAAGTGCGTCATAACCGGCATGATAAAATATACGAGCCATTACCTGTGAATCAGTAAGACCTGTGATATCAATTTCCGGTATATATTTCTTTGCAAGTTCTTGGTAGTTGTAAACAGTACCGTTGTGGATAAGTACGTAGTCAACTTCACCCTGTTCATTCTTAAGAACTACAGGCTGAGCAGTCTCTAGACTTACTTTACCTACAGAAGCTTTACGACAATGTCCTAAAGCAACTTTACATTCTGTTGTATGCTCGATTAGTACAGAATCTCTGAAGAAATCAATAAACAATTTTTGTTTATCAACACCATATTCAGCAAAACCATCGATAAAAACACCACAACTATCTCCACCACGAGAGTCGTTTCTAACTCCCATAGTGCAGAAAGCACGTTTATTAAATGGTTTAGCTTTTCTGGAAATAGTTCCGAAAATACCACACATATTACTCAGGTTTTACGTTTTCAGGATTAAGCATATCATACTCAAACAAAAGACGTTTTGCTGTTTCAACATCATTATTGTTGATAGTATTACGTACAACCTCTCCATCGGGAAGACGCCATCCATTTTCGTATGCACGCAAAGCGAACATTAACTGTCTCCATATAAAACGTAAACGTGAGGGATTTCCAATCCAGTAAGAAGATAGAGTACGATACTCAAATCCATATTTCTGAAGTCGGAAACAACCCGCTTTACCATACAAACTTCTACGTTCTGTATCAGTGTCATACAGAATAGATGGAAGTCCTACAAATGCGTCGATATAACGAAGCATTGTAAGTGATGTGTCGATGTTGTTTTCTGGATAACCTACATGTATATGGAAACCAGCACTACGAAGATTTGTTCGAGCAGCTTTAGTCATCTCGTTCTTAGCTTTTGTGTAAACACAGAAATCTGGATCACATCCAAACTCTTTAGCTTGTGGATGACGTAACTCTTTTGGAGTAGCTTTAGCTGAAGCCTGACAGAGAATATCCAAATTTGGATCAATCTCTTTAGCTATATCACGAATTATATTCTTCATGAATTCAATGCACTCTATGAATGAGGCTTCATCCTTTACAGGAGGTATATTAAACTCTGCAAGAATATTATCAGTTTGTAAACCGAATCCTTCAGGTAATCCCTCTTTGAAAGGTTCCTCTTTATGTCCAGGTATCTTATCGATAGCTGATACAATTCTCTTTGTTTTGGTATTTACCAAAAACAATTCCGGATCAGATCCGAATGTGTAATCTCTTTCTAGCATAAATATTTATCTACTAATCTGTTTAACATTTCCCATATTGGTGCGTTTGTACGCATCATTTCTGGGTGTCCTTGTATAGCTAAACACAAGGGTTTGTTTGTAACGGTATACAAAACGATTTCAGGCTCACAAGGAGGCGAGTCAATACCATCTCCCTCATAGTATTCTGAACGACGCGCTGCACAATACAAAACCTTATAATCTACATCTCTTGTTAGATTAAAGGGATATTGCATTTGGTGATGTGTAGAAGTTATTTCATGACGATCCATTGAGTTTCTTGGTGCTATAATTTCGTGAGTACCAAATATAGCATGTCTACTAACATTTTGTATTAGTTTACCACCATTCATAACACATAGAAACTGTGCAAATTTGTTATCGCTAAGCTCTTTATCTTAGCTTCTTACGCTTCATTTTAACGTAAGTTCAGACTATATCTTCATCATTTATATTTAATTATATAAATAGTATAATTTTAGTTTGTTTGTAAAATTTTTGTAATATAATCTACATATAGATTCACAAATAAATTATAGATAAACTTTTTATGAAATCAAAAATTTATAATATGAATATACAAGAAATTATACAAGATTACAAAAATGGTATGACAATGAGTGAAATTGCTAGAAAAAATCATGTTGCCAATAGTACCATTAGTGGTTACATTAAACCTTTAAATCTTCCTACTAATAAAGTGATAGTCAACATTAATAATTGGGAAGGATTTAAAGAATTTTTTATAGAAACTTATAATTCCACAGATTCGATGCAAGAAATTTATGACAAACTGTTGCAACATCCATATTTTAAAAGAACTACAAGAAAATCTATTAGTCAACGTGTTACAGAAATTAGAAATCTATTTGGATTATCTCCTAAAATGCCAGAAAATACATATAATTCTGAATATGATAGAATTAGAGGGTATATTATACGTAACTCTAAATACTGCGCAAAAAGAAGAGGAATTCATTTTGATTTAAAATTTACTGATTTTGAATTACCAGAATATTGTCCAATTCTAGGAATAAAAATAGAATACGGAGCCGAACATGATGGTAATGCGCCTAATCATGCTTCTTTAGATAGAATCGATAATACCAAAGGGTATATTCCTGGTAATGTAATGATAGTTTCTAGACTAGCTAACGCTATGAAAAACGAAGCTAATTTTAATCAATTACAGTCTTTTATAACTAATTATACTTACTTATTAAATTATATAAATGAGCACGGCACTCTTGGGAATATTACTGACATATTTCCTCATTGGAAGAAACTTAGTCTCGATTCCTAGTCGTTGAACCTTCAATGATGTTTCCATCAAAGCTAGGCTGCTGATTGCCATCTCAGGCGTCCCAGCAATTCACCGTGTTTAAAGAGGACCACATTTCTCAATCCTCTACAAATACCAATACACAATTGATCAGGTCTAACTTTTTCAAATATGGCCTTTTCTTCAAGGTCACGTTTGATGTTAGAATATGTTGTAGGATGTCTTTCACAATCATACAAAGATGGATCTACATCTTCACCACCTGTAAACAACACAACATCAGCCTCTTCGAGGTTGTCTGTGTGTACGTGGTTTTCAATCCATCTACTGTATTGCTTTGCGGGCCCTACGACGTATATTTTTATTGTTTTTCTTGCCATTTTTTAGGTCTTTGATAATCTGAAAATTTTCTGAATACAAAGCTACTCTTTCTTGGAAATCTTCCTCCCAATTAATGCTAACTGTTTTGTTACAAGTTTTCATTTTTCGGAAAACCTTTTCATCTCCAGGATAGACTGATTGAACTCTACCAAGATCTTCTTGAAAACGATCTTTAGCTATTTTCAATCTAACGTCGAGTTGCGGGTATAAGAATAAAGAATGACCACCTCCCACATAATTTTGATATATCGCAAAGATTACACTATACATTTCTAAGAAACTCTTATTGGAATAACATATACCATCAACAGTTTCAAGAGCACGCATACGTAATACATCACGAGCAATCTCATTATAAGGAAATTCGAAAAATACTCTACTGAAAGTCAGAATAAACTTGTGTTTGATAGGTTTGCCTTCTATACCGAAAGTAAATTCAAAGTTTTCGTCTGTTTCTTTAAGAGCAACTTTCATATTAAAAGCTTTTCGCATAAAGTTTACAACTTTATCGACTTCTTCTCTATTCATTGGACAATAATTTCCGGAACATCGTTTAAATTCTTTACGACATTTTAGAGTATAGATACCATTAAACACAGTACCTGGTTCTCCGTAAAAGAAGTTAAACACCTGAGCAAAACACGCTGCTCCATCAACTTTTTCATAATTACGCACAAGCGTTCCGTTCTTATATATCCTATATCCGTAATCCGGACGGTAGCCAAAGTTTCTATAATCTAGCATGTTATAGAAGTAAAACCCCAGTCCTTAAACTGGGACTGAGGTTAGGAAATTACTCCGCGTCCTGAACAGGAGCCGCTGCCTCAGCAGCAGGAGCAGCTTCAACTACAACCGCAGGAGCGGGAGTAGCACCGAGATTCAAACCGCAGTTCTGAATCATCTGAAGCATCATGATGTCCTTCAATGAACCACCGTTACCCTTCTGAGAGAATGCGATCATTGCAGCAGGATTGTTCATCATGTTGCTGAAAGGATTGCCGGCACCTTGACCACCGAGCATAGAAGCCAACATCATAACCTCTGCGAGGTCACCCTTGCCGCCTTCCTTACCGTCGAGGAGCATAAGCATCATCATGTTGTTGTTCATAGCAGCGTTACCACCACCGAAGCTGAAAGGATTCACTACAACGCGAACAGTCTTCTGCTGTGTCAAGAAGTCTGTTACAGGAACGTTCTTACGAAGGTTACCGCCGAATGTAGTGTTGTAGATGTTGCCACCCTCGATCTTCTCCACAACAGCGTATGTAGAAGAAGTAGCCTTCACGATATCACCTACCTTCACCTGATCGATAGTCTTTGCGATTGTGTATACAGGAACTCCGTCGAGCAACATCTCCTCTGGGAAGACAACCTTCTCACCGTTCTTGATACCTAACCACTCCTTACCGTTTGCGGTGTTGGTCAATACTACAACTGTTCCATCCATTGTCATACGAGCCTTCTCGTCAACCTGGGGTACGAAACTTGCCTTCATTCTCTCGATGTAATTTGCAATCATGTTTGCCATTTTGTAAAAAATTTAAATTGTTAATAAAAATATTGTATTGCTAATACAGTTACTTAATTAATTTATATGCCTCTTGTAGCAATTGAATTGATGGGACTTTGTTGTTATCAATAACAATTATTTTATATAAATTGATAACATCATTATAATCAACAGAAGTACAATTCAAAAATATTTGAAAATCTTCATTTACTGAATCTCCTCTACCAAATTCTTGAGAGAGCATGGATGATAAATGATGTATTTCTTGAGCATTCCAAATTGACTTAGGTTTAACTAAAATAGTTCTATGTGCAGCTGCTGCCAATTTAAACTTTATTTTAGTTTCAACTTTTCTATCAAATAATAAAGGAGACTCTGTTAATTGTTTACAAAGTTCTATCTTTTCAACTACTGACTTACGTTTACTTGAATCTGGTTTGATTATGGTTTTTGTAGTCATTTCTTTCATTAACATCATTGATGGTAAGAATTCTTTTAACTGTTTTAAATTCCAAATCAATACTTTACCAGTATCTCCAAATAAAACTGTGTATAACCCCGATTCTATTTTATTAGTCGGAGTTATTATTTGAATATCACTAGTACTTTTCAAACTGATGTGATCAGACAATCTGATAGATATATTATTTATTTTAAAATATCTAGATACAGTTGATTCTGAGTTAATCATTTCTGAAGAATAAGTGAGAAGAAATTTTTCTAACTTAGTCATATCATATTTTTAATGGTTAATCTAATAAAAAATGGTGTCGATCTTCACAGACAGACACCACTGAAATGCCAAATCAATTCATTATGTTACAGTTGCAATTGTTTTATTTCATTTTCAATTCTTTCTTTATTTGCTTCGTATATTAAACGCATTGCATCATATGGAATTTCAAAAGAATTGTATTGTATAGCATTACCAAAAAATACCGAATAACCGGCACCAAAATGTCCTGCTACTGATTTTGTTTTATCAGAGTCTTTTACACAAGATTCAAAGAAACCTTTAAGTTTCTTTAATTCTTCTAATTTATATCTGTTATATTCGCTATTGTAAAACATATCTTAAAATTTTAAATTAAAAAACTCCCAGATATTTCACTGGGAGTCGGTAGACAATTTCGTCCAGGTCTCGTCAGTGCGGATTTTATAGTCTCCCTGGCTGACTTTGCTTCCACTCTATCTCACGACAGTGTTTTAGCCTTAATAACATAGGTAAATTATGATAGTGGGAATGTGAGGTAATCGATCCTCAGATCCAAGCCTTTACATACTTCATTCCCTAGCCCCCTGTCTAAGATGATGTAAAACACAGAAGTATAACTGCTATTACACCACTCACCTTACTACATCCGTAGATCTGTAATACTACAGAACATCCGCACGGCTTTTACTTTTTAAGAATTCATCAACACTATGTCAACGTAATTTACATAAGGTGGGACTTTACCAACCATACAAAACAAAAAATGTGAAGAAGTGGGGTTTCGCTCCCCACTTAACTCTCTAGAGTCTTCTCCCTAACCAATGTTTCTCAGATACTTTGTAATCACCCTCACCATAACATATAGCAAAGAACATAGCTAGTGCTAAAGTGATTACTATATTACCAAAAGGAACAAAGGTTAATATTCCAAACACTATCCAAGTTGCCACAGTCGGTTTACAGGGTGTGTCATAACGTGTTACGGAATTACGATAAATGTATCCCAGTAAAAGATTTACCAGGATACAAATTAATGTTGATATAAGATAGAACATTGTTACTTATTCATTTTCTTAACAACATCCAACATCATGTTAAGACCAACTGCATCCATAGCAGAGTTACCACCCTTACTATCTCCAGTCATCATAACTGATGGAACCCAGCTAACTTGAGAATTAGCCAATGCCTCAGCAATACCTACAGCAGTTTTGTAATCCCACTCTGCACGTTCCTGAGGAGTCAAACCAGCCTGAACCTTAAGTCTATTAGCCTCAGCTTCAGCCTGACCTTGAGCAACAATTTTCTTCTTTTCAAACTCAGCCTTCTCTGCAGCAAGACGTGCTACTTCACGCTCCTGCTCAGCTCTAGTCACAGCAATTGCCTTTTCACGCTCCTGATCCCATTTAGCCTGAGCTGCTGATGCTTTACCCTGTTCCTCGATAGTAATTGCCTTCTGCATAGCCTCAAGAGCCTGAGTCTTAGCAGTAATTACACTCAAGTTAGCAGCTTTCTGAGCATCAATCTGCTGCTGAGTAGCCTTATCATACTTAATGTCGATAATAGATACAATACCTGCTGAAATACCATACTGACTAAATGGAGATTTCTCCTGTCTAGCATAGCCTCCAGGTGCATTAGCATCAGGAATTAACTCAGCCTGAGTACGCAATTCTTTTTCACCGGTGATTTCATTAATTACTTCAACTTTAGATGTTTTAGTCTTATACACACCATTATTAAGCTGATCTGTAATATAAGCAGTTAAGTCGGTACGAGTTTCAGATACTGATTCCAATGAAGACATAAGTGGACCACAAGCGGTAACAACCTTATATAAAGTAGGTCGAACTAAATTATTTATCAATGCTTGTTCTGAACCAAAGTCTCTCTGGATAGCCATCATATTCTGATCATCAGTAGGTAACACAACTCGGAATGATCCAATTATATAACCTTTACCACGATCATTAAATGTAGTTCCAGCTGCAGGATTATCACCTGATGCTACATAACCTCCTTCATTCTTCTGAAGATCAGAGAATTCAATTTGAGAAGTTTTGTCGTAAGAATGGACATCGCCCATACCTTGCCACTGAAGACCACCATCAGTCCAAACGACATACTCACCTGTTACAGGCATTTGACACACGTAGTTCTTAGACTTGTCGGCATCCTCTACCAATGAACTACTCAAAAGCAATAGAGCAATAACAATGATTGTTCCAAAGATTGCGAAAATTTTGTTTTTCATCTTTTAAGATATTTTAGTTAAATAATAAAAAGGAATTAACACTTTTTTGAATGTGATTTTCTCTTTGGTTAGTTCAATCCAACCTAAAAGATGGCTAAATAATAGCATGTAATATGCTACATACATTAGCGCAAACGCTACAAAGATTATTCTAAAATATAACATTATAATTTAAATATTTTGTTAAACAAACTTGTGTTAAGATTTGTCCTCGCTTTCAATTCGGAAATTTCCTCTTTTGCCTGTTCAAAAGCTTCCCAGTATTCATCACATCTTTTTTGCAGAATAACATTGGAATTTATAAGATTTTCTACAAACTCCGCAAAAGATATAAATATTTTCTTATTATCTTTTGCATATTCTGCGGCTCTCTCAAAAGTTGTAAAATGAATAAAGTCATTTCCATCAATGGCAATATAACCTCCAACATTAACAAAAAATGTTGTTGGATGTTTTGTACCATTTATTTTATTCAAATACTTAACAATCAATGCTTTTTCATCTGAGTTATTTATTGATATAATCATCTCCATTCTATTTTAAAATCTTTATATCTTGAGAGATCGGATTCAGAAATCCGAATCCAATCTCCAAAAATTCTCACATAAGGTACTAAAACTTTTTGTTGTGTATCTACATTAACAACCCATTCAGTAGTAGCCTTAGCAACTAGTTTACGTTTGTTAATACGTTTTCTCATGATACCCAAACTTTATATACCTTAGATGCAATAAGTTTAGATCCCGTTGTATACTCCCAAATCTTCTTTGTAGTTGGTGTACTAGAAAACCTATTAAATATAGGAGCCAGTATTGCCATACAACAGTATAACAATAACAACAAAAATTTTAATGGAATATCCACAAAGATAATAGTAAGAGTTGCAGCAATAAATGCACTCAAATAAAGTACGAAATAAATAATTTGTTCCATATGGCAAAATTTTGTTTAAATACCAAATCTTAAATCAATACGACAATCACAATAAACTCTATCCAATTCAAAATCATCTAAATCATCATTTTCTAGATAATTTATATAATCATGAATTGCTTTTCTTTTTCTGTTAAATTTGATGAGATTTTCTCTACTCTTCTCATCTCTTTCCGTAATGTGATAAGGCGCATTGTGTCTATAAGACCAAGCATATTTAGAATGTAGAAGTTTAATCACTCCATTATTGAGGATTAATCTACAATTCGATTTTAAAAAATCCTTAATTGTTTTGATTTGATTTGTTAAAATCAAAGTACGAACAGTAATAAGTCCTATTCGTGTGTTTAAAGTTACTGCTATTGTCTCCATTTTTTTACGATTGACCTTTTATCGTGAGGTTTTTTAGGTTAGTAAATAATTTAATTTTTTAAAGCCATTAGTTTCAGATATATCTTACTTATCTCTTACACCACGTAAAGGTTGCTTTATAGTAAGAGTCCCAATATAGCTACTATTGTTCACTATTTGGGATTGAGAAATTGTAACCCATTTTTCGGCCATTTATTTATACTCGCCTTGGGCCTACCTATGTATTATATTACTCTCTATCGTCTATGAGCTTACAATTAGGCGACGAACTCTAATTAATATGTAATTATACTATGGTAAATCTGGACATTAATTTCCAGTAATCATCAGTGACGATACGAGTTTTAGAAGTTTAGTAAAAAGCTGCTACACCACGTCAAGGTTACTTCTTATAGCAGATTTTAGCTCACGCCTGAGCTAGGATTTTCAACCTATATCACAAAATGAAGACAAAAGGATGTGGGCCTGCCGTGACTCGAACACGGAATGAGAGTTTATGAGACTCCTAGTATAACCTTTTACTTACAGGCCCAAGCTGTTCACAATTTTCCAGCTCTTTTTCTAATACCTTGTATGACTTTTCTAGTTAAATTAAATGATTGTGCCACTTTTTCCCAATTTTTTAATTCAATATACCGTTCTTCAATTTCTTCGATTGTAGGATAATCTGCATATCTTACAAAATCTCTACATTCATCAGAGCAATATATTTTACCTTTAGATTTTGGAAATTTTTTACCACAAACAGGACAAACTTTTCCGTATTCATCTTGATTACTAAAAGATTTTTTATCTTCAGCATTCTTAATTATTTCCGGAACATTAGTCATAACAAGATCTGTATTATGTTCTTCTCTATGACAATTAGCACATAATAAAATACATTTATCTAATTCTAGTTGTAACTTTTCAAGACTATTATTAGAAAAATGTCTCATATCTATTTGAAATTCTTTTTCATCTGGATTTCTATGGTGAAATTCTAATGCTGCCATATTTTTATCATAACCACATTTTTCACATTTTCCACCATGAGCTAATATTGCTTCATACTTACGCTTTAGCCCTCTTAATTTCTAATTTTCATAAATATTCGGATTCATATTTTATATATTACGTTTACCCCATTATATATGAAATAATTCATAAGTCCAAATGATAAAGTCCCAAATATAGTTTTAATTACATAAAGAACCTTTAGCTCAATAAATCTGCTCTGACCGACTGAGCTAAAGGCCCGGTACCCATTTATGTAATCATTAAATAAATTACATAAACAGATCCTAAAGACATGACAAACCCAAGTATCAAATCTACCCATGGATATAACCATTTACGGTAGAATTGAAACTGTTCTAACCATGTGGTTGTTTTGTAATGCAACCACACAGCTAGAAACAATATGATAAATAAAGACAGAATCATATATCCCATTCTTCACGAAATTCTCTGTCTATTGCTAGAACAGACATTCCTGGATTTTCCAAATAGAAATCCGCAAACTCAGCAGTAAGACCTGCCTCATATACATCTTCTTGAAGTTTCATCCAAATTTCTTTTTCAGATGCTACAGTTATTTCGATAAAAATCTTTTTCATAATTTTAAAGTGTTGATTTTGTTATCAAAACGTGGGTTATAATAAATCCCGGCTCTATTGCAAATACCGCATCTTCAAGACGCGATTTAAAATCTACAGTAAAGTCATCTGGAATGTTTATTATTTGTTCATACTTATAATACGAAAAAGCCTTAGCTATGGTTCTTCTAAGTAGTAAATCTATTTTAAGATATTCATCTTCACTAATATTACGATTTACATACCAGCCATAACTAACATCACAAAGAACTCCGTCTTGAGTTCTTCCGTAATGATTACCACTGTGAGATCTTTCAGAGAACTCTTTTAAAGTATTTTCAGAATGAGTAACTTCTATAGCTGAATATATAAAACTTCCAACTATAAATCCTATTACTAAGGAAATTAAAATGTTTAAAATTGATTTCATAACTAATTATATTTAATTATCCTTCCAACACCAAACTTAGCCACATCAAAAATACCATGACTGGACTAATAATTAAAGCTATTACAACGGCTTCAATTGTTTCTTTAGTAGGTTTATTCATTTTCTAAGATAATGAATTGTTGATAATTCTCCTCTACCGATGTACTTAATCTCTTTAACTTACAGTTATGAGACATAGCAATACATTTGATAGAGTCTACGCTACCGAATACGCACCACATTGCCTTTCCTAAAGGCATACCTTGCTCTACAATCATGAGAGCAAAAACAGTAGGAGTTATAATATCCTCCTCCATTTGTATAAAAAATTTCTGTTTCATTGTTTTATTGTTTTGTTGGTTTTGTACTGGGAATGAGACTCGAACTCACACACCTGCAATAGGTAAGGGATTTTAAGTCCCTCGCGTCTACCCATTCCGCCATCCCAGCTCCTGTTATTTTCTTATTCTGATTTTAGACAATTTAGGCCAAATATACATAAATAGACTAAATATTCCTAAAAGTATTCCTAGAAATAAACCCCAAACAGGAATCCACAATGGCCAAGGAATTTCTGATAATGCTTCTACTAATTGTCCAATAGTTTTTATTTTATGGTCAAACCTATAAACTATAAATACTATTAACATTAGTTGAATCAAATAAGATATTCCTACCCAAATTAAAAATGTTTTCATAATGTTTGTTTATTTAGTTGGTACTATACTCCAATCATACCTACTTCCTTTAAATTCAGAAGCAGCTGGATAACTATTAAATGTTCTCAAATAGTTACCCAGACTATCTTTCACTATGTATTTCATACTTTTACTGTAAAATTATGAGTATACTTAATGAAGCGTATGACAGAATTCACCATATCTGTATGAATTTCATCATACTCAGGAATCAAATTCTGTTCCTTAACAAACTACTTTATTTGATCTGGATGCAGAGTTGATTCAGAATAACGAATTTCCAATACCACCTTTTTTGTTGTTGTTACGACGATCTTTTTCATTTTTGTTTTGTTTTTATAGTTAATAAAATCTCTGTCTTTCCAGAGTGCCAGAACTTATACTTTACGGAGAGTTCTATACGGAAGGTTTCACGCACCTACAACGGCATCTTCAGTTTTACAATTCTCGGTTGATGCTCCGGAGACAATAAAAAAATCGCTATAAATCATATTCGTGTTTTACACCTAAAACTTATTCTTTCTCATATCCTATTATGCGCTTGCAATAATATAGAACCCGTCACAAGCAACCACGCTTATGCTCATAGGCGAATAAGAAACTGGCGTCCTCAACATCTTGGAAATCTCTAACCTTACGGACTATTAAGTTATTACGGATCATTTACCGAATTCCTTAGAGATATTTTATATTGAGTTTTTTAATTCAGAATACAAAAAATCTCTTTTTCTATCAAGGACAGCACCATCTGTTTCCCTATCCACATAAGAACTTTGGTGTCATTCTTATCTTGAGATATTTTATATTAAATTTTTTAAAAAATGAGAGTACTACTTTCACAAGCAATACTCTCTAAAAACTTAAACATTTACACACAAGTTCCTCGAAGTGGATTTGAACCACTACCTTCCATTGCTCATAGGACGTCCTTACCCGCAGACCACCGAGGAATCACCCTTCTACCTAGAATAAAAAAGTGGGTTGTTTAGGATGTTTTCCACACATCCAACATTACCAACGTTCACGAATGATAATGAGTCCAAACTCATTCTTTAGAGTAGCTAATTCTAAAGTTCGTGACCAATATATAGTTGGAAAATAACTCCTTATGAGAGTTACTATATATTGATTAGCCTGACTACATCGAGCGGCTTAACTCGGCAACCTTACATACTTTAAATACTTTTTTTAAATACACCCGATTTGACCTACATTTGGGTAAAGCAATGTATTTATTATATTGCACAAGCTGGTCAGTTCATGTGCTCACCTTCTCTATACTCACTAGGTAGGTTTGCGGACTCTAGTTTTCTTTCGTAGCAGTTATTTTCGCTTGGATAGGCTGTTCTGCGTAGCCCGAGAAAAAAGACCTGCAATTTTGGGGCAAGGTCATTTTACAAAAATTTGGTAAACATACTGCGACAAGCCTCTATACTTGTCTATGTTAAAAAATTAGTACTCACTTATAGCCACTAAATTAGGGCTAAAAGTGTTAAAATGAAAAAAACGGAGGATTGACCTGGCGAGGAACTGCACCGCTTTTTTCATGTCTTTGGCGAGTTACATCATATGAATACAGCATTCAATACAACATACTCACTTAAATTGATAGGCTCGATTAGCCAATACGCCCATTGGTAAGCAGGATAATTGCATTTCACCAGTGGATACACTTTATACATACCCACCAGTGAATTGCCTTTAATCATGCCATAAATGCAAATGGGGTGCTTACGCAACCCACTCACACTTATAAACCTTCTGGTCGCGAAGCTCAGTCTCACTGAACTTGTTAGCCGCGCGATCCCACGCACGTACAGGAACAGTGTCCAACAAGTCTGCCTGGAAAATCTTACCGGTATTTGCCTCCATGAATGCCTCTGCATTAGCAGCACGCTTCCAAGAGTCTACAGTAGAACCACAAGCACGAACTGTGTCCTTAGCCTTATCACGAGCAGTCTTACCGTCTGCCATAAGAGCATATGGTGCTGCTATACGGTCAAACATAGACAAGTTCACTTGAACTGCTTCACCTATACCTTCGATATTACCAGCTTCGTTCTTAGCACAACGCTCCATTACTACGAACACTGCGTTTTCGCCAAAACGCTTATCGTAAAATCCCTTATTAGACTCAGGGATAATCTTGAGCAACATACCGTCCTGAACGAAATCTTCAGCACTACCACCTGCTACTACATTTTTAAGGCTACGTGTAGCTACGTTGCCACCAGCATTGCTGTTCTTTGAAATCATTTCACCAATTGTCATGGTTGTAATCTCCTATTTTTTTAATTAATAAATTTGTAGTCTCATTGCAACCTGCTACAATGATTTGCTACCCGTATACATGTTGTATACATATAGTACCTATACCGTCTATACCTGGCTACTTTCTGAAAGTGAGTAGTCTTAAAAAATCCCCACTCTCCGAAGAGAATGGGGAAAATGTTATGGTAGTGTGCTATAATGCTCCACAGCATAAACAACACACTTTATGTCACGGTTGTCTGTTATGTTATTAAACGACCAATAAAAGCCATTGATGAATTTTGATGTTTGCTCTTCAAACTCGATTTTGTAATCTCTCTTGAGAATTTCGCGAACATCGTCAAACTCTCTGAAAGATTTTATAAAACACTTAAAGGTCTGCCCTTTCCACACATGCTGACCTTCGAGAGCCACGATATAAATTATTTCTCTATTTTTCATAATGTTTGTTTTTAGAATGTTAAATGTCCGTTTAATTATTAGCCAAACGGACAAAAGCAAAAGAGTTTAACGATTTTCCCACACTGTGATGTGTGAATTTTTTCCATTGACATTTATGTTGATGTACACTTCGCCAACTTCATCTTTGTGTATTTCGCAATATTCTTCGCCGTCTATCTCTCTCCAACATTGCAAAAAATTTCCGTCATCAGGTATATCCACTTGATGAAAAGAGCGTGTAAACAATCCGCTTTTGTCTGCAATTTTTACTTCAGCAGTATTCCAATTTGTAACCATATGAATTTAATTTAGGCGATTAAACAAAAAATGCCCATTGTTATCGTACAACGGGCAAAACGCTCAAACTTTATGCAGTGTGAGTATCAGCGAAGAACGGATTGAGAACTCTCGCTGTGAAAGTTCCTGTTCCGTCTGTTCTTTTGCGAGTATATTCAACTTCGTCAAACACCAAACCACGATTGTTGAGAGTATCAGCGAGAGCCTTTGCCCACTCTCTGTCAAGAACGCGGTCTACGATATGAGCGTTTGCCCACTCGTGGATGTCGCTTTGATATTTCACAATGTTGTTGTCTGCATCAACAGTTGAGTTGTTAAGCAAGAACGACTTACTCAAACCGTCTTTGATGTCTTCGCCTACGATGTAGCAAGGTTGCCACACCAACGTCTTTGTTTCAAGACGCAAAGCCTTGCCATCAATTTCGTATGTTTTGCCCTGTTCCAAAGCACCAACACTCTCTACAAGGGCTTTGAGTTTGTCATCGTCTAACGATATTAGTTTCTTGCTAACTATGTCTTTGAAAAGGACAAACGCAACTTTGCGGGCTTCCCATTTACCGCCTTCAGTGTCTTTAGCAGAGCCAAAGATTTTACCTACACGGAAAAACGCTCGCTTGACCATTCTGTCGTTTGCAGAGTTGATTTCAGCCTCAGTGAAACCAAGTTTCTCGAACTCATTGAAAAACTTTCCAATTGTTGCCATAGGTGTAATGTGTTTAATGGGAGCGACATTGCTCCAATGTTTAAGTTACAAGGTTTTCACTCCACCTTGCCAAAATTCCCAGTGCCTTATAGTCCGACTGGTTGCTGGACTCTACCCAAAGACGCTCACGCTGACGATGGGGACGCGTTGAGTTGCACGCGATTCGAATTTATAATTTTTATAAATTCTATAATTAATATAACGTTTATAACTTGCTATTTTCCTCAAGAGGAGCCCGGGGGGATCCTCGTAGAGGTGTACCCTCTCCCTCCTAACTCTCGCGATTTTCATTATATAGGGAGGGGGATTTTTATAACAGACCCGGGGGGGCATTTTTTCGCTATTAAGTATAGTTATTAGTAAGTATATATTAAGTATAGTTAGTTATCAAATTGTAGGTTTTATGTATCATCTGGTGAATTGATTGTATCACCTGGTGGAACCTATTGATTTTCAATTACTTACAAATGTTAAAATATCATAAATTGATATAATATCATTTGGTGATAACTAACTTTATATATATAATAAGGTATGAAACACGTACAATTACCCAATGATATGACCGCAGATGCGAACTTAACTCCACAAGATCTTTTGATATACGTAGCAATTAAAAGGTATATGAATAAAGATACTAAGGAGGCATTTCCATCATTACAGACTATATGCGCCAAATCGGGAGCTAGTGTAAACACTGTTAGGAAATGTATAGCTAATTTAGAGAAAGAAAAGTATTTCACCATTACTAAGGAAGGTCGAAAAAATGTTTACAAGTTTTCTGAGTATAGAAATTTCGAACCTTTTAGTTATGATTTTTTAGATAAAGAAGATTTAACATTTACTGAAAAAGCTTATATAATAGCTTCTCAGCAATACATGTTTAAAGATGAACCGGGAATAGGTAAGATTACTCTTAGTAGTCAAGATTTAGCAAAACGAATAAATATGCCAGAATCTACTATCAGTAAATGTAATAAAAGTTTAACAGCTAAAGATTATTTATCTATTATTAGGTGTAATAAAAGAGATGAAGAAACAGGTGTAGTAACCCAAGAAAAAATATTCCATCTTGATGAACTAGGACAAGCTGTTATTTGGGCATTACACAATCATGAAGAAAGAATTGTTAACAATGAGCAAACTATAAAACTTGCACTTAATGAGATAGCACAATTAAAAGCTGAATTACAAGAACTTAGAGGTGAAAAAATTCAAACTATAAATCTTTAAATTTTATTAACATCCATTAACTTGGAAATTTAAAATTTGATTATATAATTGAATTAGAAATTAAAACTTAAAACAAAATAACTATGAAAGAAATTTTAACAGACAAAATGTTACACGAAATATTCAAAGCTTTAGAAAAAGGAGAAACATTTGAATATTCTGATGATAACACTCAAATTAGCATTAATCCTAATGGTATTAGTATTCAATATACACAGGATAGCACTTCTAATGAAGTTGAAGATTTTTTAAATTATTGTGATAACTTAGATGATGATTTATTTATTGAAGTTTGTGAATCTTTTGAAGAATCTGAATTAGATAAGCTTCAACATAAACTCGATACACCTGAGTATAAAGAAACTATTGAAACATTTACTACTCGTGTAAAAGAGATTGCAAATAACAAACTTACAGAAATAACAAATGCCGCTACAGCGGAACTCCAAAGATTGGAACGTGTTATAGTAGATGCTCGTGTTGCGATGAGCAATATCCATCACGAAATGGAAGAAGCAAATAAAAAATACAATGTTTAATCAAGCTAGAATCTTACTTGCAAATATTCGTGCTGACTATAATAATATTTTGCATGAGAATGAAGATCTGAGAAAATTAATAACTAAATTACAGAACGAAAATGCTGAACTCAAAAGAAACTCTGAAAAAACTACACAAGAAATTCCCACAACTGAGTCTTGATGAGTTATTTGATGCACTTGATTGTTATGTTGAAGAATATAATTTTTTCACTAAACCTTATTGGAATGGAACATATACAGATGGTGATTTTAGAATAAAAAATACACAATCTTCTACTAATCCTTTATTTAAAAGTTATGACGGAAACATTAGTACAATTGCAGAAACTGGCTCTATACAACTTACAGCAAGTCATTAATTATGCTGAAAGAGAACAGTTGACAAATACACAAGAATTTATTAATTTTTTAGATACAATTAATGGGCTTAGTGTAACTTATTAAGCTCTTATATACTGCCTTATGGTGTAAGGGTTAGCACAGGACTCTCTAAAAGTCTAGGTCTTGGTTCGAATCCAAGTGGGGCTACTATATTGCCCTGTAGTATAATGGTTATTACGGCAGACTCTAAATCTGCAGCCCTCTGAAGGCGTCGATCTGGGTTCGAATCCTAGCGGGGCAACAATATAAAATATAAAAATGAATATCGGAATCTGAGAAATCGGTTTCCGATATTTTTGTTTGTGGTTATGTATAATAATGAATAAAATTAATAAATATCAAAATACGCAAATTTTTTAGATAAAAGATCTAATTATTTTAAACAGACTATGGCAAGTATAACAATTAATCCGATAACAACAAGAGATACAAATATTAACTCTGTTTCAGGTTCGGAAAAACTTTTAGTAATTAACAAAGGTGGTAGGCCTTCAACCATTCAAGTTAATTAGATCTTAGATAAAATAGATTCTGAGATTGTAGACAGAATTGATGATTAGGTTGTCGAAAAGGTTGAAGATAAAATTGAAGACCGAATTGATGAAATTATCGATGAACGTCTAGAAAATATAGATCCAAATAATAATTTAACTTGGAACGACGTATGATTAAATTTTACAGAGGTACTAAAGAAAAGTACCAAGAATCTCCATCTTCTTATAAAGATGGTTTGTATTTTACCACGGATACAAATGAAATTTTAGTTAATGAAGTAGTTTACGGTAAAAATGCCGATGCTTCTGTTACCGCTGAAGAGATTGTAGTAGCTGGTGGTCCTTTAGCTAACGCCATTGCTTATTGGCCTGAAGATGCTGAGTGGAATTCTGGTGGTAATAGAGTAATTCCAGCAGGTACTTCTATGCAAACATTAACTGAAAAACTTTTCTTGAAAGAAGAAAATGGTAGTGCTGAATGGGGAAATATTTCTTGGAATCCTACTCTAGCAAATCCTTCAGCAGTACTTAAAAATAACGACACAAATAAATCTGATGCAGGTTCTAAAGTAGAAGTTGGTACTTCTTTGATTGTTAAGACAACAACTTCTAGTCAGGTAAATAATAATACAAGAAGCGTTACTTGTAATGCAAATCCTGGATATTTTGAATTGGGCACAGATGGCAAGTATGTTTATGTTGAAGGTAATAAGACACACAGTCATGTTGGAAACACTCCTGATACTACAGGATTTACTGTAGTTTATACTTGGAACAATAACGCTATTAGTGACTTTGCTTCTGAATCTACTACAGTTAAAGTTGTTAGTGGAACTAACACATTTAAAGTGTCTCAAAGTGGTGTTAATGTAACTACAAACGCTCTTGCAGACGTTACTGTATATCCTACTACAAATACTAAGAAAATGATTGCGGATAGCCCAGCTGTGTTTACTGATAATGCTACTGAAGCTGATAGAACAAAAACAAACCTTACAAGTTCAGCTCAGGATACTATCACAGGTTATTATAAATATTTTATTGGACAATGTGATGCACTTGCTGCAGATGGATCTGATATAACATCAGATATAGTACGTGGTTTGGATAAATCAGGAGAAATGACTACAAGTCAAATTTCTTATACAGCTACACATAGTTCAGGTAAAGGATTTATTGTTGCATGTCCTGCTACAAAATCAATTGATTATATTAAGGACGATGCTGCAGTTTTCGAAGGAGGTTTCTCTGTGAAAACTATGAATGTAAAAGATGCAGGAGGTGATGACGTAAGTTACAAAGTATACTATTGTAATAATACTGGTGCTAACGCCGCAGTTTATAAATTCTTTAAATTTAAATAATTATGATAACATATTCTAATATAAAAGCTTATAATCAGATATGGTCTCCTATGGGTAGATACCCAATGATTGATAATACCATATTTGAAACTTATGCAGAAGCATTGGCATTTGCTACTACTAATGCTGTTGCTGTTGTTGGTAACATTGTTACTGTAACTAGCGATACTGATCCTAGCAAAAATGGTGCTTATATACTAATCTGTGATGGAGAATTAACTAATGCTTCTCAGCCTACAGGATTGAAAAAGCTTGGATCTGATATTGATTTATCTAATTATATAACCAAGGAAGATTTAGTAAATATTTACACTTATAAAGGAAGTGTTGCTAGTTATGATGCATTACCTTTAGTAAATGAAGTAGGTGATGTTTATAATGTAGAAGCAGAATTCTCACTTGAGATTGAGCAAGAAGAAGGTGATCCTATTGTTAAACACTATCCTGCTGGAACTAATGTAGTTTGGAATGGTGAAGATTGGGATACTCTTGCTGGATCAGTTGACTTATCAGCTTATGCTACTAAGACTGAGGTTTCTGAAGTAGAAAAAGAGGTTGAAGCAAATGAAGTGGCTATTGCTAATTTAACTACTGAAGTTGCTAAGAAAATTAATGCTGATGACATAGCTTCTGATCTCGAACAAATTAATACCAATAAAACAGATATTGAAACTTTAAAAGGAAACGTATCTGATTTACAGACATAGGACCAAGCTCTTTCTGGACGTATTTCTACTTTAGAAGGAATGATTAGTGGTGGTGAAATCGATGGAAGTTCATTACTTGAAGTTGTTGGAGAACTCACTACCAAAGTTTCAACTTTAGAAGGAGATAATACTGCAAATAAAACTAATATTACTAACCTACAAACACAGGTTGAGAATCACGGAGAAAGACTTACTGCTATTGAAACTTTAAATACAGAACAGTCTAATTTAATTAGTAATCTAACTACACGTGTTGAAGCTGTTGAAGCTCACGGTACAGCTATTACTAATTTAACTACTACCGTAAATAGTCATACTGAAAGTATTTCTACACTTACAACTGGTGTTGCTGATGCTAAAGCTCTTGCTACTTCTGAAGCTGCAAAAGCTGAAGCTGCTGCTAAACAATTTGCAACTGATGAAATTGCAAAACTTTCTTTTGATGAAGCTGGTACTGCTAAATCACTTGCAGATGCTGCGGAAGCTAATGCCAAAGCTTATGCAGATGGTAAATTCCAAGAAAAAGGTAATTATGAAATTGCTGGTACCGCTGCTGAGTTAAATGCGGCAATGGATACTCGTGTAAAAGTACTTGAAGCAATTGATCACGAGCAACTTGCTACAGATGCTGCTGCTTCTGCCGTTGCTACAGTTCTTGACGGAGCTCCTGAAGCGTTTAACACACTTAAAGAAGTTGCTGACTGGATTGCTAATAATGATCATGCTTTAGAAGTTTCTACTCTTGTAACAGATGTTGCTGCTCTTAAAGCTATAGATCACAATGCTTATGTTGCTGCTGACGAGACTGTTCTTGCTACAGCTAAGACTTACACAAATGACGAAATTGCTAAATTATCTTTTGATGCCGCTGGTACAGCTGAAGCTAAAGCTAACGCTGCTTTAGGTGAAGCTAAATCTTATACAGACGGTAAAATAGCAGAACTTGGTACTGCTTCTACAAAGGATGTAGAATTTTTCGCAACAGCTGCTCAAGGAGCTTTGGCAGAGACTGCAGCTCAACAAGCTACAACATACACAAAAACTGAAGTAGATACCCTATTAGGAGATGCGTTTTCTTGGATTGATGTTGAATAATAATTTTTAAATATAAAATACTATGAGTAAAATGTTTGTACATTATAATGGTACCGTTGCTGAATTTAAACAGCTAACAAATATTGCAGATTATGCTAATAAAATAGTTTTTATTAAAGGTGGTGCAGATGGTACTGGCGCTGCTATTTACACACACGGTGAGTATTATGCTAATTTAAATGAAGCATTGGCAGGTTTGAAGTACATTTCTAGTGTTAAAGCTGGAGATGTTACAGCTACTGCTTAGGGACCAAATGGTGTAATTGAATTTACAGCTGCTGATCCTACTACAGTATCTGTATCTGCTGGATCTACTGGTGTTACTATTGGTTTAACTGATGCTTTCAAACAGGCTGTTGCTGCTAATACTGCTGGTGTTGCTGCTAATGCTCAAGCTATTATTGATGAGGCTTCTGCTCGAGGCACTGCTATCGAAACAGCAAAGAACGAATTAACTGCAGAAATTAATAAGAAAGCAGATTCTTCAGTTGTAACTGGTGTTGATGATAGGGTTAAAGCTATTGAAGCTGATTACTTGAAAGCTGCTGATATTGCTGGTAAAGTAGATACTTCTGTATATGAAGCTAAAGTTGCTGAATTAGAAAAAGCTGATGACGATAATTTGAAAGCAGCACAAGACTACGTTGACCAAGAAATCAGAAAGTTAGATGCTGCTGCTCAAGCTGCTTAGGTAGAAGCTAACAAAAACGCTATTGCTACTTTAAATGGTGCTGATACAGGTAAATCTGCTCGTGAAATTGTATAGGATGAGGTTTCTAAACAATTAGAATCTGAAAATATTTCAGACTCTTTTGATACTCTTAAAGAAATGGCTGAATGGCTATCTACACATCCACAAGATGTTACAGATATGCAAAACGCAATCAAAGCTATTTCTGATGATTATTTAAAGGCTGCTGATAAAGAGGAAATTCAAGGTATCATTGAAGAAAACGAGAGAGTTACTGCTGAGGCTTATACAGACTTAGACACAAGAGTAACTAACTTAGAAGCTAAAAACGACACTATTGATAGTGCTTTGTAGGCTTCTGATATTGTTTCAGGTTCTACTAACGGAACTATTGCAGTAAAAGGTACTGATGTTGAAGTAAAAGGTCTTGCTTCAGCTGCTTACACAGAAGCTACTGCTTATGCTACTGCGGCACAAGGTGCTAAAGCAGACGCTGCTGCTCCTGCAGATTCAGTATATACTAAGACAGAAGTTGATGCTTTCTGGGCTTGGGAAGAACTTTAATTTTATTAACTAGGGTAGTGGTGGTTAATTCTACCACTACTCACTAAAAATAAAATGATATGGCGATTAATAAAAAATTAATTCATTTTAAAAACAAACAAAACTTCGAAAGAGAAGTTGCCAATAATAATATTTTAGACACAAGTATTTGCTTTATCCAAGATAGCAAAGAAATTTATACACATGGTACTCTTTATGATTGTAGTACTATAGATTTTAAAGATAGTTTAAACGATTATATAGATTCTTCTACAATTTCTTTCAATTCAAATGATAAATTACAATTAGGTAAAGATATTATTTGGCAAAATACAGGGGAAACATCTGATATGAATGATTTTGTTGAATCAGGTGTTTATAATTTGTCTGGAGAACATACACGTTCAAATGATAACTTACCTATCATGAACACTGGTAGTGGTCATACATTCCAAGGATGTTTGTTAGTTTATGATAGTTCTCTTCCTAATACAGGTAATGCTGGTAACGATTGCTGTATAACCCAAGTCCTTACTCTTTCTAATAGAGTTGGAGGTGATAGTAACACATATATACGTACAGGTTTGGGTAAAACTACATCAGAATTGACTTGGGGAGCATGGGGAAAGATGCAAACTAATGTTGAGGTTGGACAAGTATATTCTTGGGATCTTGACAAACTCATTGACAATGGAATGTATAGTGGAGTAGCACAAATATTAAATAATCCTGTTTCGGAGAATCCAATACTTATATATGATGGAGTACCTTATGTGTATGCAAATCGAGCATTAATAGGTTCCATGTCTAGTTCTTATTATGCAAATGTTTACCATGCCTCAGTTTCATCTGTAACGTATAAAAACATTTTAGTTCGAGATAATCAATACAATGTAGGTGATTCTTGTGTAATATGTCGAGGTATAGATGGTTCCGACCCTGCGGATCCTCAGACAAAAATCATGGGTGTAGACGTTCAAATACATTATAATCCTAAAGCTAATGTTGCTTTAACATTTGTATTAATAACTGTTAATAATTATGCTGCAGCTACTCAACTTGGTACGAATACACAATGTACTCAATTATTATACGGTATTGATGTTTCAGGAACAGTTGTTTTAAATAAAAGAATAGGTACTAAAACAAACAATATATGGTCATTTAATGCTTGGGAAAATGTAAATAGTGATGCTGGTGAAATAACAGTAGCATCTTCTGATAATATTGGTGGTATAAAAATAGGATATACAGCTGTAGGTAATACTTATCCAGTACAACTTAATTCTCAAAACAAGGCTTATGTAAGTGTGCCCACAGCGACAAATTCCGCATATGGTATTGTAAAAACAGCAGCTAATCGCACTACAGAAATCACTACAACACAGGGTGGAACAACTAGTGGGCGTTATTATGGCGTTGAATTAGATTTGTATGGTAAAGCGTTTGTTAATGTGCCTTGGACTGAGTATGTAATAGGAACAGGTCTTGAACAGACTGGCGCAACAGGTTCTACTCAAAAGGTTGCGATAAACTATGACAACAAAACTCTTTTTGCAGGAACGGAAGCTAAAGATAGCAATTCATCAATAAGTGATAATTACGATGGACATCCTCTTCAATTAGGTAAAGATCATGAATGGAAAAATACTGATAGTAATTTATCAAATTTAAATAACTTTGTCGATCATGGTGTATATAATATATTCGGTGAACACACTCGTACTGATGATAATTTACCTATAAATAATACTGGAGGAGGTCATACGTTTAACGGAAGATTGACTGTATTTGATAGTTCACTTCCTAATATTGGAAATGACATTAAAGACTGTTGTTTAACACAATTACTTACATTATCAAACCGTGTAGGTGGAGATGGTAATATATACATTCGTAATGGTTCAGGTATAAATAAAGAAAATTTATCGTGGGGTAATTGGGGAAAGCTTCAAACAAATATTGAGATAGGCTTATTACATATAAACGAACTAAGTGATTATATTGATAATGGTATATACAGTGGTGTATCAGTTAGTTGTAATAGAAATGTAATTAAATATGATGGAGCATATTTTGTATATGCGCAATATGAATCTAATGGAGGTAGTCCTATTTATTTTTATAGTTATGCCTTTGGAAATAATGAGTATGAAAATAAAATAATACGTGCTTATGGAGAAGATCCATTTACAAATGGAGGAGTTAATTTAACACTTATAAATAGTGAAGGAACTTATATTAGTTCTATTGATTATGATGATTGTAAATTTTTAGATAGTTTAAATAATAATAGTAATTCTGAAATTGTTATTAATTTAGAAACATTTGTTTTAATTACTATAAATAATTATGTTGCAGCTAGTTCGACTTCAACAACTTCTAAATGTTCACAATTAAAGTATAGTGTAGATATTGATGGAAATATTAAGTTAAATCAGCGTTCAGGTGAAAAGATATATAATGATTATACATCTAAATGGTATTGGTTATTTAAGAGTTGGGATAATGTTTCAAATACTGATAAAATATATGAAACAAGTAATAGTGAAAGTATTAAACCAAATAAATTTTATATATGGGGTGAAAAGACTTCATTAACAATTACACTTGAGCCAGAAATACCTGAAGTAGTTAATGAGTATATGTTCCAATTCACAAGTGGTTCAACACCAACTACATTGTCTTTACCATCAGATATTAAATGGGTTAATGATGAATTACCAATAATAGAGTCTAATTATATCTATCAAATAAGTATACTTAACGGTTTAGGAAGTATAATGAAATTTAAATTATGATTTTATGTTATTAAGAAGACGTTTTTATAGCACGGGTGGTAACAGTAAAATAGACACATCAAAAGATTATTTTAATATACAATCTATAAACGATAATAATAACATTTCGTTTACTAATACAATTTATTATTCAATAAATAATGGTAATTGGGATACGTTATTAGCAGGTGAGTCTGTTACTATAAATAATGGAGATAAAATATATTTTAAAGCAGAACTTAGTCCAACTTCAAATGGTATAGGAACCTTTACAATAAGTAATTGGTGCAATTTATCAGGTAACATAATGTCATTAATATATGGTGATAACTTTGAAGAACAAACTAATTTAACAGGTAAAAATTATACTTTTAGATATTTGTTTGAAAATTGTGACTCCATTTGTAATGCAAAAGAGTTAGTATTACCTGCGACTACATTAGCAAGTTATTGTTATTCTGATATGTTCTATGGATGTACAAGTTTAATTTCAACACCAGAGCTTCCAGCTATTATATTAACAGAACGGTGTTATCAATATATGTTCGAAGAATGTACAAGTTTGGAAACAGCACCAGAACTTCCCGCTACTACATTAGCATATTATTGTTATTGTGGTATGTTCGGTAATTGTATGAGTTTGAAAACAGCACCTGAATTACCAGCAACAGCATTAGCAAATAATTGTTATAATTATATGTTTGCTGGTTGTAATAACTTAATAATAGCACCAAAGCTTCCAGCTAATACATTAGCAGATTATTGTTATTATGGTATGTTTCAAGGTTGTTCAAGTTTAGAAATAGCACCAGAACTTCCAGCTACTATATTGGCAGCATATTGTTATAGAAATATGTTTGAAAACTGTAACAGTTTAACAATAGCACCTGAATTACCTGCTAGAGAGTTGAATAGTTATTGTTATTCTTACATGTTTAGGAATTGTACTAAGTTAGCATCTGTTCCAGAATTACCTGCTGTAATATTAAAACCTTATTGTTATAATTATATGTTTGCTGGTTGTAAAAATATAAAGCAATCTGGTGAATTACCAGCTAGAATTTTAGTTAATTATTGTTATCAACACATGTTTAATGGTTGTAATTCATTATAGCATATTATATCGATGGCATCAAATATAACTGCTACTAACTGTTTAAATGGTTGGACAACTGCAGTCTCTGGTTATGGAGATTTTCTTAAAAATCCTGATGTAGATATTAATATTTGGCCAAAAGGTATAAGTGGTATACCTAACGGATGGCGTACTGGTAGTTATTATGGTAAAGAAGACAATACTGACTATAGAAAAGAGTATTTTACGTTAGAAGCTGTTACAAAAGGTGAAATGACTTTATATAAGCCATACGGTTATAATTCTAGTTCTTTATTACAGTATTCATTTAATGATAGTGAGTGGGTATATTTTAATAGTAATACAACTATTAATGTAGTAAAAGGTGATAAAATAAAAATAAAAGCAATAAATAACGGAAATTACTATTATAGTGCAAATAGCAGAGTATTTGATAGTACTGGATATTATAAAGTATATGGTAATATATTGTCTTTATTATACGGTGATGAATTTGAATATATTAAAGATTGTATAGATTATTATGTTGAATATTATGATATTTATTATTGTGATTTAACTAATATATCAAGTTTATCAACATTTCAGGGTTTATTTGCAAATTCTAAAAAATTAGTATCGGCTAAAAATTTAATACTTCCTTTTACAAATTTATGTCAAAGATGTTATCAACGTATGTTTAGTAATTGTACTAATTTAGTTGAAGCACCTGAACTTCCTGCTACTACATTAAAATCAGAATGTTATGCATACATGTTCTATGGTTGTGCAAGTTTGGAAAAAGCACCTGAACTCTCCGCAACTACTTTGTTAGATTATTGTTATAGATATATGTTCTATGGTTGTGCTAATTTGGTTAAAGCACCAAAGCTTCCAGCTAATACATTAGCAGATTGTTGTTATCAAGCTATGTTTAATGGATGTACAAATTTAAAAGAAATAACCATGTTAGCAACTGATATAAACGCTACTAATTGTTTATCTAGTTGGGTTTATGGTGTAGCAAGTACTGGTACATTTGTTAAAAATGCTACAATGACATCGTTGGAAATAGGAACAAGTGGTATACCTACAGGCTGGACAGTAGAAGATTTTACTAACTAATAAGGTATTTTATAAAATTAAATTGTTATGAAAAAGTATTTTAAAGAAATAAATGGAGTTGTGGTATATAAAACTCGTTAGCAGATTGTTATAAATAAAGATGGAATGTGTGTATATAATCCAACTGAAGAAATGATTTTATCTGATGGTTGGTAGGAGTATATTTATCAAACTCCTGAAAAAACTATCGAGTATTATAAAAATAATAAAATAAATGAAATAAAGAGTCATGATGAATCTTCAGAGGTGAACGAATTTTATATTAATGAAGTTCCAGTTTGGTTAGATAAAAATACGAGAGTGGGACTGAAACTACGTTTTGAATCTGAGTTAGCAATGGGAAAAACTGAAACATCTTTGTGGTATAATAATGTTTAGTTTCCTTTATCTATAACAAACGCTATTAATATGTTGTTTGCTTTAGAATTATATGCTTCTACTTGTTATGATAACACACAATATCACATATCTGAAATAAATAAATTAAACACTATTGAAGAGATAGAATAGTATGATTATACAACAGGATATCCTGATAAATTAAAATTTTAATAAATATTAACTAGGATTTTGTATAAAAATTACTATAATAAATAGTAACTTATCTATTAGATTTTTTAGGTTAATTTTTAAAATAATTTTATTGGAAAATGTTTAAAAATTTTGTGAACGATTCTGTTCTAGCAGCTTTAAACAAGATAATGAATAACCAAGCTGCAACAGTTTCAGAAGTTCCTGTAGATAATAAGAAGAAAACAACTAAACTACTCAGACCAAAACCCAATGTTGGTGTTGGAGGATTTTTGGCAAGATAGTAAAAATATATAATTTAATATGAGTAATAATTTAACGAAAGCTAATTATAAATTATTTATGTTTATTATGAAATACATTCCTTGTGTATTAGGAGTTATACAAATCATTTGTTTAATATTAAACTATTTTGGAATAAACGCTTTTGCATTAACCTGTTTAGGAGGAGCTTCTTATATATTTATAGGTGTTTTGTATATGTTTTCATATGTATTTAGATTTTGTCATTTATATAGAATACCATTGTATTATATAACAGTAATAACTGTAATAGCGTCTTTGGATTCTTTTATAGGAATTCCATTTGATACTTTAACTTTGTATAGAATATATACTTTAATAACAGGAGTTTCAATTATTACTTATATTATTTATATATATAAAAATAGAAATAAACCTAAGATAGATTATCTAAAACAAATTTGTGATGATTTTTGTTAAAAAAAATAAACCCGAACTTGGTTAATTCCAGGCTCGGGTTTATTTCATATTATATAATACCAATCATTTCTAGTTATATCTATATTATCAAAAGATCTATAGTCGTTATTGATAAATTCTAATTTATCAACTTCGTAATTCCATTTAAAGTACCCATCCCAATTAGGTAATTTAATAATATTACCTTTTTTGGCGATGGGTATTATTTGTTCGTATGTCATTTCTTTTTAGATTTTAAAGCAGGTTTAGGTGTTATTGTTCCTTTTATTTCAAAAGGTTTTCCAGGAACTCCCCATTCAAATTGATTAAAATCATACCTATCAAAATATTCCATTTGCTAAGTTTCTGGATTCCATCTTATCGTAAAATTACCTAAAACATTTAACGGAGTTAGACCAAGTTCTAAAGATCCATTTTTCATTAGTTGTCTATTATTGTGAGCATTTTCATTTATAACAACTGGTTCTCCTGTTTTGTAAGTATGGCGTAAAGAATCTAAAGTTTGTTTGTCTAGTTCTAAAACTTTGCCTATGATGTCTTTATTTGTAATAACATCAGGCCTTTTAGTATTGTAATACTCTAGTAGTTTTTCGTTATCAGCAATTCTTCGTTTAACCATATTAGTATCTGTTGGTATTTCTGTTTCTATATGTTTAGGTAATCTTACACTACCATCACCATTCTCAGGTAAAAATTTAGAATCATATCCTAATCCAAGTCGTTTTCTCCAAGCAGCATCAGCAACCGAATCTTCCACTTCATATGTTTGCTAATCACCATATAATAAAGATCCAGTTAATAATTTAGAAGCATCTCTTAAATTTTCTGGATAAGCTTGGGTAGGATCTACATAATTATATATTCTTTGATTCAAACCCTTTTTAGATGTTTGTTTTTTGTCTTGTTCTTTTCCCATTTTTAAATTTGATAATTTAGCACCTTTCTAAGCAAAGCTAACACCAAACTAATTGGTTTTAGTTGAATTGTTTTGGGCTACTTTGTTTAGTAAAAAATTTATTGTATTTTTGTCATATCTATCAATAAGATTGTGTCCTTTCTTTTTTCCTTCCTGAGTTTGTTTAATCATTTGTTCTATTTCTTCTTCAGTAATTTCTTTTGTAGGATCTAATCCAAACTCTTGTCTTACTTGCATTAATCTAGAGTAAATTTCATTAGCATTATCCCAATAAGAATCTCTTTTGACGTGATTAAATATTTCTGGATGATCAAACATGTATTTAGCAATCACAGCTCTTTGAGGAGACGCTTCCGCAGCATGTGTTATTTCATGAAGCATGCTAGAACTAAACTACTTATCAGCATCTTCAGCATAAACCTAATGCTTATCAGGCATATACATACCAGCAACGTCCCACGAACTAGAATTTATTTTATTATTTTTTAAAGCCTGTTCTTTTCTTTCTTTATTGATATATGGAACAACATCAGCGGTGTTTACGTTATTTATTTGTGCTAACATATAATCATCGTAAGAAGGTAACCATGGGTATTCTTTACCATTTAATGTTTGAGATGCATACACAGGATTAGAATCAAGACCATCAGTTAGTTCGTAAGCAGCACCAACTCCAGGAATTAGCACATCGCTTGAATATAATACCTTTGAGTCATTATCATAAGTTTTATCACCGCGATCTTTTTGCGTATTATTACGTTTTATTTCGTGTAAATACTACACAGATCCTTTTGGTGAGTTTCCTTCTACTAGTTTACGTGACGGTGTGTTTACAAGATTTGTCCATTCATCTACATTATTTTTAAACACATCTTTTCTCTTACTTATCCAATCACTATAATAAGTTGCTTCTTTACGATAATTTTTTGGTTTTGCTCTTAATCTTTTTGGATAAAATATAGTTGGCTACACTTCCTATTCTTGTACTACTATATTAGCAGGATCATGTCTTTCAATATAAACTCTAGGACTTTCTGTTATTTCTTCTTCTTGATCTACTATTTCATAAATTTCAGGAATGGTTTTAATTTTCTAACCTTTCTGCGCAAATTCTATTAATGTATTAAATTTTTTCATATTTTTATTATTTAAATTTATTTTTAATACTATCTATAGATCCATCTTTTTAATGTTTCCATTTTCTAGCATTTTCAGCAAACACTGCCCTTTTAACTAATTTTTTATTACCACTCTTTTTGGCTTTATCTATACATTCTTGAGTTACTTTACCATCACAATACTCGGTAAATTTTCCTCGATTCTTTTTCTTAATATGAATTCCATAACCTTTCTTAAAGTATGGAACTCCAATTACGTTTAAAATGTCCATATAACATATATTTGTTTTGTTACTATTAAAAATGATTTGCTTTATCCTATTATATTAATATAATTATTAAGATAAAATTTAGTTTAGATTGTTTAATGTTTAATGATTAATGATGATGATTATGAAAGAAGTTATTACAAAGCAAAATGGAAACATCGCATTTATAGAGGAAACTCATAAATATTTTGATGTTACTAATCCTGATGCTAAATTCACTAGTGTCACTACGATGATACACGAGTACACACAACCTTTTGATAAAGAATTTTGGAGTGCGTACAAAGCTTTAGAAAAATTATTACCTAAAGATGCTTGGAATATAGAAAAGAAGTCTTTGTTAAATACTAAAAAATTTGATAAAGTCTTACTTGAATTGCATGAAATTAGTGAAAATGATTTTAATAGAGAACAACAAGCTATCTTAGATGAATGGGATAATGAGAATCGTAAATCTTGTGATCGTGGTACTAAAATTCATGCTGATTTAGAAAACTCTTTTTACACCAAAAAGAAAGATATAAATCTTAGTAAGTTTGAAATCGGAGGTAAGTTTGAATGTCGTAAAGACTATTCTGATTTAGATATTGAAAATGGAGTATATCCTGAATATCTAATATCTAGAGTATCTGAAGACGGTAAATTAAGAATAGCTGGACAGATAGACTTATTAGTTAAAAGGGGTAATAAAATTATCATAGCTGACTGGAAAACTAATAAAAAAATTGAAACTAAAAGTTTTTTTAATAACAAAACAAAAACTTCAGTCAAAATGAAATTTCCTTTAAATAACCTTGATGATGTTAACTATTGGCATTATACTTTACAGTTATCAACTTACGCATGGATGATTCAAAAACTAAATCCTGATTTTGAAATAGAAGATTTGGTGTTAGTACATTTTGATCATTCTGATAATATGACTGTTTATCATCTTCCTTATTTAAAAGAAGAAGTTATTAAGATGTTAAATCATTTTAAGAAAGAATCTATTTTACGAGAAAATAGAGAAAAACGTAAACCTATTATATATTAATATGAGCAGATTAAAAATATGTGAACATTGTGGTATTTACGACACAGAAAGAAAACTTTGTAATGGATCTTTATACATAAATCCAAAAAATAACGATGTATCCACTGTAGCTAAACCTGGATATTATAAAGGTTGTAGTTGTTATATACCAAGAAAAGTTTTAAATGCTAATGCAAAATGTCCTGCAGGAAAATGGTAAAAAAGTTAATAAATATTATAAAAGGATGGTGGTTCTATCTTTTTAATAAAAATGAACAACTGGCAAGAAAAAGAATAGCTATATGTAAGAAATGTAAATCTTGTATACATGTAGACATGATAGGAGATATATGCGATGAATGCGGCTGTGTATTAGACGCAAAAGCAAGAGTAAAAGATGAGTATTGTAAATTAAATAAATGGTATAAATTATGAGTAATGAAAATGTAGCTAGAATGATTAGCGGTATGGATAGTGGCGAACACTTTAATTTAGGAACAGTTGAGGCTGAAAACACTTTTAACGAACAAGTTGATAATTATTTAGATAAATTCGAAAAACACTCTCAAGCTCTTGAGGATTATGCTAAAAATTTATCGGAAGATCTAAATGGTTTAGAAGTAATGCCTTTATATGGATATGTGTTAATTGAACCATTTAAACAAAACCCATTCCAAAAACTTAAAGTATCTGAATCTGGATTTATTATGGATAATGGAGGTAAAGCTTCTGAATATAAATCTGAAGAAGATGGTGAAATACACGAAGAAAAACAATATATTAAAGTTGGTACTGTAATTGAAACTGGACATCGTTGTGAGTTTATACAACCAGGTGATATAGTAATGTATCCAGTTCCTGCAGAAATTCCAGTTCCTTTCTATAAATTTGGTTGGGTTGCTGTAAACGAGAATCGTCTTTTGTGTGTTATTAATGAAAAATTAACTGAAAGAAAAAATGGAAGATAAAATAATGTTTTTTCCAGGAGATTTGGTAAGTCTTCGTTAGGATTTACCAAATAAACCTGTTATGATTGTAGTTCGTAAAGAATCTACTATTTTTAAAGATGATACTAAAAATAACAATCTTAAAGGTATTCGTTGCCGTTGGTTTACTACTAATAATGAATTACAGGAAGCGGTTTGGAATACTAAAGATTTAATTAAAATCGATTAATTATGTCAAACCCAGGAATGCCTCAATTTTATCAAAAGAAAGATTTTAAAACAGATAAGCTTAAAGAAATGTATGGAACTTTACCTTCTAAGCGTGATGTAAGGCGTTTTAATAGATATATGAAATCTGAATAGGGTTAGAAAGATTGGTTAGCTCACGAAGATTCTGAGAGTTAGAAATATATGCAATCTTGGGAAGATCGTATAGCAGCTAGTCATGCTAAAGCTAAAGATATGATGTCTAAATCTAAAGAATCTCCCATTCAGCCTCAAACTACAACTACTGTTAAACCTGTAAATGTTGAAACACCTGCAGCAGTAAAACCAGTTTTAACACCAAAGTCAAATGATTATTGGAACGCTGAGGCTACAAAACGCGGTTTCAAAGATATGGATGCTGTAAAAGCTTGGCAAGCTGAAAATGGATTAGTTGCTGATGGTAAATTTGGTAAAAATTCTCTTGTTAAATATAACGAAATTGCTCAAGCAAATCAACAAGCAGCTGCTGCAAATCAACAAAATATAAAAGTAAACCCAGTTGCAGCCACATCTCAGACTCCAGCTCCTGTAATGTCTTTGGATGAATTTAGAAATCATAAAAATTTCAGAAATCATTATGGATTTCGTGAAGGTGCTTCTTTAACTATAGAAGGAAAAAATTATCCTATTATGGTTAGTACTGGAACCTATAGTCCTGGAAGTAAAAATTTATATAATGATCATACTTATGCTTATGATCAAGAAACTGGTTTAGTAAGAGCAGTTGATGAGAGTTTTATAGGAGTTCCAAATCAAAGATGGAAATCTGGATCTAATTGGGTTAATTGGAATGAATCTTTTGGATTAAAACATAAACAAGGAGGAATTATGAATAAAATAAAATATTTTCAACAAGGAGGTGCTGCTCCTCAGCAAGACATTAAAGCACAAATAACTGCTTTAGTTCAAGCAGCAATGCAGGGTGATCAAAAAGCTACTCAAACTGTTAATCAAATTATGGAAGCGGCTAAAGCTGGAGATCAGCAGGCAGCTCAATTAGCTCAAATGATACAACAAGTAGCACAACAAATGCAAGGTCAAGCAACTTCTGCTAAGTGGGGATCAAAGCTTGGATACATTAGAAGTTTAAAATTTGCTAAAGGTGGAAAAGCATGTCCTGTATGTCAAAAGAAAGTTGAAGAAAAAGCTTGCGGAGGTAAAGCTAAAAAACGTTACTTTGGCGGTTGGTTATAATTAATTAAAAAGAATGGGTTATGAATGTGTTTATATATGATAATGGTAATAATAGATTAGAGATTAATGAGCCCGAAATATTATTAATTAAAGAATTTAAAGCTTTATCCGATAGAGATAAAACTAAAAATAAATCACGTCTTTGGAAAGAACTTACATACATTTATTTAGCAATTGATTGGAAAAGTTTATACAATCAATATTCTGAGTAGGAACGACATATAGAAGCATTATCTGATTCAGGTATAACAGAAGAAGAATTCAATGATCCTTTGTTCAGAGAAGCCTGTCGTAAATATAAATCATTATAGGATTCAAATAAATCAATTAAAATGCTTAAAGCAGCTATGAATGCGGTTGATTAGTTTATTGATTATTTTAATGAAATCGTTGATTTAAATGAACGTGATGATAGTGGAAAACCTATTTTCAGTGCTAAAAAAGTAATGGAAGAAGTTGGAAAACTAGGAGATGTACACGATCAACTAGTTGAGTTAGAAAATAAAGTTAAGAAAGAACTTGCAGAGAAATCTACACTTCGTGCAGGTGCTGTAGAGGATTTTGATCCAGGAGAATTCTAATGGCTAAAACAAAAATTCCAAAAGAATTAGATAAAATCATTAAAGAGGTAAATTCTTTAGGACAAGAATTGATTGAAGAAGAATCAAAGATAATCCCAATAACTGAAAGAGAAGGTTACTGGGATTTTCCTTTAAGTGTAGAGATTCAATTTTTCGATCCTTTATATTCTTATGAGATAACAGGATATAAACCAATTAATAAAACTAGAGGGTTAGATTTTGATCCTAATTGGTTTATTGAAACTAGAAAAGTTTTTGAACAAACTGGTAAGTATTGTACTTATTTACCGGGATCAAAAAAATTCAGAGAGTTTTGGAAAGAACAATTTAGACGTTGTAAACACGGTTATACAGTTAATGGTTATACGATTACAGGAGATCATTACTTCTTTTTAAATTTTTATCAATTACCTTTAGTTGATAAAGTACAAAAAGCTGGAGGTGGTCGTCCTGATGGATTTCCAAATTTTTCTGAAGCTCAGTATCAATGGTTTCATTATTACGAAATGGCAAAAAGAACTCGTAAACATTGTAATATGATGAAAGCCCGTGGAGTTGGATTTAGTGAAATCAATGCTAGTATGGCTGCTTGTATGTTTACTATTATTAAATTAAGCGTTTCAATTGTAGCATGTCACGATAAAGGTAAAATGGATACGACATTAAAGAAAGTTTGGCACGCTATGGCGTTTTTGGATAATAATACAGGTGGGGGTATGCATAGAAATAAACAACTAAAAAATACTGATACTGAAAAACAATCTGGTGAGTATATACAACAAAATGGAAATAAAACACCTACTGGTTGGCAATCTACCGTTAGAGGTATTAATGCTGACGACCCTTAGAAGATTCGTGGTGATCGTGCAGATTTATTAATATACGATGAAGCTGGTTCTTGGCCTGATTTGAAAACGGCTGTTATTCAGGGAGAAGCTTTGGTTACAATTGGTGGTGTTAGATTCGGAATTAAGATTATTGGAGGTACTGGTGGTGATAAAGGACCCGCTCTTGAAGGTCTTAAATCGATTTATTATAATCCAGAAGCTTATGATATACTTCCTTTCAGACATTGTTACACACAAACAGGAGAACAAGCATTAACAGGTTTTTTCATTCCTGCCTTTGCTCAGGTTTGGGATTGTTTAGATCATAGAGGTTATTGTGATTAGGATAAAGCTAAAGCTATATTACAAAAAGCTCGTGATAAATTTTTAAATGATCCAGAAGGTTTAATTCGACATTGTGCTGAGTACTGTTGGAATGCTGAAGAAGCTTTTAATCTAGAAGGTGATAATAAATTCAATAGAATACTTGTTACGGATCAATTAGCTGAAATACGTTTACATAAACGTGGTCCTAGACCTCAAAAAGGAAACTTGGAATATATTTTTAAAACTGGCAAACAAACCAAGGAAAACATTGATGGTTTTAAATGGACACCAAACGATAGAAGTAAATTACAAATTTTAGAACATCCTGTTTGGACAAAAGAGTTTGTTAATTCTCCTACCTATTAGTATTACGATTCAGAAACTATTGGAACTTAGTATAAAGAAATGAAAGATTTATACATAGCAGGAGTCGATGGTATAGATATTGGTGCCAATGATACTAGTAAAGAAACTAGAGATCCTTCTGATTTTTGTATTGTCATTTTAAAACGTATGATGGGAATGCAAGAACCGTAGATTGTAGCTATGTATAAAGACCGTCCTGGAGATGAGCGAGAAGCTTTTAAAATCGCAATCAGACTATGTTAGTACTATAATGCTAAAATTAATATAGAGGCAACTCGTAAAAGTTTTTATACCTGGGCAAAAGATAAAGGTTATGGTAATATGTTTGTACGAAGACCTAAAGCTACAATGACTTCAGATTTATCCAAATCTTTATCTAATTAGATAGGTACACCTGCCACTAAACAAATTATAGAGCAACATACTTCATTAACTGCTAACTTTGTGGAAGATTATTGTCATACTATATGGTTTGAGGAGATTCTACAAGAATTAATGAGTTATAATGATGAAAATAAAACTAAGTTTGATATTGTGGCTTCTTTAGGTATGGTCTTTTTATTAGACTAGGAGCTTAGTCAAAGAGTACCTTCGGAAGTCGTAAAAGAAATAGAAGAATTCGAAGATTTTGGTTATTACACAGATGAAAAAGGATATAAACGATGGGGAGTAATTCCTAAAACAGATAAAGAATTAATAATGCGCGATAATAGAAATGCTTATGACCCACGAAGAATTGACAGCAGCGATCCGAGACATCATCAGATCTTAGCACA
>JAEIGA010001233.1_pt1 | contig 39521 bp, 60 predicted proteins | sample 9270691 | NCBI WGS metagenome assembly JAEIGA01 (sample SAMN17057246, study PRJNA624740) | gut metagenome | biome: biome; isolation source: fecal sample | host: Bos grunniens | place: China: Xizang | collected 2019
CCTTTTTTAATACAGGGTTGTTGCCTGATACTATATAATCCAAGCCTTCAACGATTGCACTACCGCCCACTATAAAATCAATAATGTTTGCATCAAAATCAGGTGTTATTACGTTTTGATTAGTTGTTTTATCGCCAATACCAGCGACTATTCCATTGATTGTCATATTACATTTCACTCCTATTTACTTCTTCGGATACTCTAGTATCGACATATTTAGTACAAGCCAAATTGTCGCCTACAGTAGTCTTGTACACATTTAGCGACGCCCCGTCCGCTATACTACCTACAACTCGTGCCGCATTGCGGCAATTCTTAACACGGGCAATGCGTTGAAAGTAAACAGTTTCCAATCGTGAAGTAGGATTATAAGGTCTACCTTTTTCGGTTATGTAATTCTCTACAATTTCAATACCTCTTTCCACACTTGTTCGCAATAAACAAATCGGAGTTTGGTGTATGCCTGTTTTTACACTACTTAATTGGTCTTGTCTAAAAGTGTATTCGTTCATATAAGGACTATTTTGATTGTTTTTCAACTTTATAGAACATACATTTGGAATAACACTTCTATCCAACTCAACATAAGCAAAATAATACTGTGGTATAGCGCCTAAATTTACTGTCAAGATTGTAGGTTGCGACAATTTGCCGATATAACCATAAGCATAAACCAAACCTTCGCCAAATTTAATTCGGTTCTCGCCGATTATTTCAGGATTAAATGTTCCACCCCCATCTAGCACGCCATATTCGTGTCCAATAATAAAGTATCTTAATGCGGCAATGCTATCAGGTGTAATCTCGTTTTGTCTAGTAGCCACATTACCAATGCCACTAATAATTCCTTTATGTTCAGCCATAGTCATTACCACCTGCTATATATTTTTGAGTAACGTTGCTTTCTCAATCGCATTTGTATCAAGTCGGTATAGTTCTTTCTACCCAAACCGAAATACAACGTTACGTTGTTGTTTTCACTTGTTTCTTTTCGACCTGTATAGTTGCTGTTAATTTTGCCGTTTTTGTTGATAATAATATATTCTCCACCAAATCTTGCCAAATCCCAATCAAACATTTTGCTATCGTTTTTTATAACAACCTCTATCGCTTGGTTATATTGGCTAGGCAACAACGTGTCTTTTGCAGTATCTAGCAATGTAACAGGCTCGGTGTTTGTATCGCTTTCCTCTTGTTGATTAAACTCAACAATTTTTGTCTTTACAGGCAACATACGATATTCATCGTCAAAAGATTGAGTAATATAATATTCGCCATCTTTTTGGCACAAATAGTATATGCCATCGTTTGAGTTTTCGTCAATGACCAACTCTTTTGTTTCGCTATCAACTATATAACAAACTGTCGCATCAGGCAACTCCTCGCCTGTATAAGTGATTGTTTGCATAGCCACGTTGTCTTTGATAATGTTTGGATTGCCACCTTTCATTGCTGACAAGTAAACAACGAACCGTGGGTTTCTCCTTGAAAAAAGAGTGTCTATTTCTACATCAAGGTCAACATTTGGGTACATTTCGACAAATCCAATATCTTTAGTGGTATCAAAGTCTATACTCCAATCCAATACTACGTTGTATTTTTCAAACAATTCAACGAGCCAATCGACAAAATTGATACTTACATCTTGCCAAGTCCAAATCATTTTTGATTTTCCATCATCTCCCAAAACAGCACCTGTTGTAACAATGGTTAGTGGCAGTTTTTTCAGTTCATCTCTAGCCAAACCCCAAACACTCGCTATAATGCTCGCTACGATTTCAAGACCAAACTTGCCTGCAACTTTTTCGCCTTCGGCAAATTCGGTACGCATAGGGTTCAAAACATTGTCGTTAAACAACTCTTTGTCAGCCTTATACGATATTTTCAATGCCGAGTTGTCAACTTCAGTAATTATTCCCTTATGGTATGCACCACGAGTTTTTATTAGACATACTACATCTCCAACTTCGGCAGTCGTAGGTTTGGCAATAGATATGGTGGAGTTGTTATTTACAATATAGTCGTCATCTATCGTGTAATTAACAACGTAGCCACCATCAATATATTTAAGTTTTTGTCTATCATACACCCTGTATTGCATTAGATTAGTTCCTTTTGTTCGTAATATTCAAACCTAACCGACACATTGTTTTGTTCGGCAAAGAAAACAAATTTGTTGTGCCCGTGTGGTAGTTGTACAAAGTTTATGTAATCCCAACTTGGCTCTTGCGCACTTACAACATTTTGACTTGTGCCATCAAGAGAATAAACAACGATTGCTTGTTGGGTGGTAGCGTTGCTATCAACCACCAACTTGTCACCTTGTCGCAAACCTAAAAGCCATTTAGACCGTTGTGTGTCGGTATGTTGCACACCATAATCGTCAACATAACTGCTATCCAAATACCACTCGACATTGCCTAACACTTTATCGCCCGTATTTGTAATTGTAATTTTGCAACCTGTTTCTCGCCCATAGTTGTCGATATCGATAGAAAAAGTATCTTTATCGCCATACACATAAGGGTATGTATATGGGTAAACAAGTGGTTCGCCAACCATAGTTACTTCTTCCTTTTCGTACACGACCTTTCGTTTCCAAACGTCCGATTGTGGTACGAATGTTACCGCACACTCATATACACCCGCAGTTGTCTTTTCGGTCTTGCCAACCTGCGAAATAATTACATTTTTACGATAAACCAAATCTTCGCTAATTTGGTCGCCAACTTCAAGGTCGCCTTTAGGTGCATAGAAAAGTACAAGTTGCTTTCTAAAGTCGCCTACAAAGTTTTGGAAGTTTTCCAAGTGTTCATCGCCCCAAAACAAAAATGTACCTGTAACAGTATTGTTTTTAGACGAAACCTTTGAAACAAAATAGTCAACGCCTATTTGGTTTTGGGTAATATCTTGAGAGTACCCCAAACCACCAACACTTAATAGTGGACAACCACCATCTTTTATGTATGGGTTTTGGGGCAACAAGTCCCAAGTAGCACCTGTATCTATATTTTTTAGCCAAATACTTCTCATTTTGTTAATTCTCCGAGTTGTTTATTAAATTGGTCAACAGTCAACATTGCAACCGTGCTTGCCGTGTCATCGCTAATAGCAGTATCGCCACTACCTGTGATTTCCACATACATATTGACTGTCTTTTCGGTGCTTTCGTATGAATATTGCTCGATTGCGGCACTTGCGTCAACACCTGCATTATTTAACACGTCGGCAGTATTTTCCCAATCGGCAGTAATACTTGCCGCAGTATTCTTCGATGTTTCTTCAAAAGCACCAAATAATGCCAATAGACCGATTATTGCAATCGAAATCAATGAAACCACCAACAACGTTTTACTTGCCGCTTTTGTGAATGCACCTACGCCTAATGCACCCTTTTCGCCACCTTTACCAGCCAATATTTGTGCTTGACCCCAAGCAATATACCAACCGACTAGTTTTGGCAACAAAAGAAGTGTGCCTACAAACAAGCCTATTATTATTTGTCCTACAACACCAATGTTGTTAAACCCTTTTGCGACTTGGGCAAGAACTTGGGCAAAAAACTTTACCGTAGGGGTTAATTGTTCGATAAGTGGCAAGAACGCTCCGCCAAGTTCAGCCCCCGCAGCCTCCAAGTGAGATTTCATTTGAGAAAATTCGATATTAACTTTGTGAGCGGTTTCGGCTTGTTCGGTTGTAATTATTCCGTACTCTTTAGCCGCCGCTATGTATTTTTCCCAAGCCTCAGCACCTTGTCCAGCAATTTGTGCTACATATAGCCCAGCCTCGCCAAACAAAACTTGTGCGGCACTTGCTCTTTCGGTTTCGTTAGCAATGTTTTGCAGTTGTTCAAAAATCAATTTGAAAGCCTCTTCCCTGCTCAATGTTGATAATTGTTGAGCCGAAAGACCAATATTTGTTAGGGCTTGCGCATAAGCCACACCACGACCAGCCGATACTTGAGCCAAACCTGTACTCATAGCCTTTAATGACTTGGTGTACAAATCGGATTGACCTGTTGCTACTTCTAATGCTTTAGAATAGATTTGCAAGTTTTCGGCTGATACACCGTAACTTTTAGATAAAGAATAAACCTCTTCGGCTGCTTTTATTGACGCCGTAGAAAAAGCAACAAGAGCGGCGGTAACTGCTGCTACTGTTCGAGCCGTTTTTTCAGTCTTTTTTTGTAAAGCCTCATTTGCGTCGGCAAACTTTTTCGCCTCAGCCTTTGCAATTTCAGTCTTGTCTTGGTTGAGTTCAAACCTTTTATTTAATTCCTCGACAGTCTTTTTAAGTTTGTCGGCGGCTCTTTCGGTTGAAGTCAACTCGTCTTTAAGCGCTTTATATTCTTCCGTGCCTTCTTTAGTTTTCGCTATTTCTTTGCGTAGTTCTTCTTCTTTTTTGGCATATTGTTCTTGTAGTTTCTTTGCGGCATCTAGTTTTTTCCGCAAGTTTTCCCACTTGTCCGTAACGAGTTTCACGTTGGATGGGTCAAGACGCATATAAGTGCTTAACTTGTTTGCCTCTTTACCTGTAGTATTTATCTCGTTTTTCAGGTCGGTTATTTTTTTACCGATTTCCTCTAATGCCTTACTAATTTTTGGCATATTGCCTCCTAATTGAGCAACTTGTACTCTAAATCAACAAGTCGCCTTTCGTAATTTTTTTCTATGTTACTATCAAGACTTTGTTTAACCCTACGCATACCTTTTTTGATAAAGTAAGTGCCTAGTCTTCTTGTTGTGCCGTCCGCATTTCTTTCGCCGTTTGAAATAATATAGGCAAGGTCGTGAACGGTTGCAGGTCGTATCGAGTAGTTGCGTTTGCCTCTACCTCTTGGTTTGTTCGCTTGTTGCCCCCAACCTTTACCTTTACTATTTTCTTTACTTTTTAGTTCGTTTGCTATCTTGTTATTATCCCAATCGACAACCCAAGTGTAGTTAAACTTTGTCTTGACAGGATATACTACCATATTGCTGTTAAGTGTTTCGCTACCTGAATTTTGCAAAAAGTAATCTTTTAATTTTTGTGCCGACTTGTCCATTTCTTCTATGACTGCCGCCTCGTATTCAGGCAACAATTCAGCACCAAAGTCTTTTAGTTTTTTTTCTAGTTCTTCAAATACGTCGTTCATATTTTTACCATTTTGTTTTTCCCGTTAATGCTTTTAGTTGGCTAAACGAAGTATCAGGCTGTTGTACCGTATTTTTATTTTCTTGCTTTCTTGCCGCTTTATCAAAGTACTCCGAAATGTTAAAAAAGGTGTGCAAAGCAAGGTCTTCCAACTTTACCTGCACACCCATTTGTATTGCTGCGTGAACAAGCATTGCCGTGTATTCATCAGGCTTTACAACTTTGCTTGATGTAGTTTTTTTTTACTTTCAGGTACTCCAAACCTCATAAAGTCGAACAATTCGTTAGCAAAACTTTCGTCAGTCAACATTTCCATTGGGATTTCGTAAATAATATCCTCGTAATTTACCTTCGTAGGATATTTTGCTGTGGCAATAAGACTTGCAATAAAATCTACCAAAAACAAGTTTGTCATTGGATTGCTCATTTTCATAAGGGTTTGCACATCGCTTTCAGGCATAGTAGCAAAATCTTCGGCAGTCAAAACCTTATCATTCAACTTTTGTTTTGTTTCTTCCGAAATGCTATCATAGATTGCAACGTGTTCGGCAATCATTTTTTGAAAATCCGCTTGCAAGTCCCTGCCCGTATAGTTTTGGTAGATAATATAAGTCATTACATTAAATACCATTTTTATGTTGTTAATTTTTACAATTTTTCCATTATCGTCATATTGTTCGTAACGATAAGTCTTTACCATACCATAGTTAGCCATTGCCTATTTCCCCCTAAATAGATTATACCGCGTCAGGAATGTAAATGCTTTCCTTATGAGCAGTAAACAAAGCCGCATCGGTTTCGCTATTCAAAATGCTCCAAGTAACAGTATCTTTAGTGCCATTGTTTGTTGTGTAGGTGTATGCACTACAAGTTACAGGAATAGCAAATTCTCTAATTGTTGTATCGTCTTCTTGCAATGTTTGAGAGTTGAAAGGTGGCAAAGAGAACAATACATTGTTCAATGTGATTTTGTTTGTGGACTTTCCTGTTGCTGATACGGCGGTATTAAAGAAACTTACACCAAGTCTTTTTGCACCACCACGTCTACCAAACACCAAAGCGCCATTACTGTCGGTTACGTTTCTATACAAATCCATATAGTTTTGTTTAGTCATACCGAAGAAAGTAATAGTACCTTCGCCTTTTAGTGGGCTTTGAGTTGTTACATAACTTGGGTTGTCATCAGCCGCCTTTTGTTCAGTTGTTTGACTAAATGTCAAGGAAACCGACACAAGACCTTCGATTTTGGATATCGTGCCATAAGTGTTGTTGTCTTGTAGTTCGGCACACATAAAGCCGTAGTTACCTTCTTCGTAAATTCTTTGAGAAGTTGTTTCGTTAGCCATTTTTGTTTTCTCCTATTTTATAATTTGATTGTAATTCCAAAATTACTGTAGTAAATTGGATTGCTTGTGTCAACGGGAGTTATTTCGTTTTCTCCCTCCCATTGTATAGTGATACCTAACTCGTTACAGGCTTGTTCGAGATTGTTTGCATACATTTGGTATTCTTCGTCCCCACTACCGTTTTGGGAATATATAGAACCGTCGATATACACACCTCTTATTTGAGTTTTATTATCAGCCGACTTTAGTTCCATAGTGTCAGTTAATATAAAATTCAAATATACAGGGTAATCTACCTGTGTTACTATACCTCTAAAGTATTTGGGCATATCGAGTTGCGAACCACTTGAGTGTTGAAACCCTGCATTTGTCAAGGCTTGTATAAATAAAGCAACCGCTTGCTCTTTTTTCTCGAAGGCTTTAATCATAGATATCTCCTGCGTATTTCGTTGTATCGCTTGACTTAACAGCCACAAACGTCATTTGTTTGCTACGAAAGTCGTATGGGTCGATATACGAAATGTCATATACTTGATTGTTGAACAAAACTTTTTGATTTTGGTCAAGTTTGTTTGTTCGGTTAATTGTGAACCTTACAGGTTCTTTTTCCATAGACACATTTGCACTTATTGCGTCACTTGCTTGTAAGGCTGTTGCTCTAAAAAATATGCCACCCTTTTCAAACAAATCTAACGAATAGATAAAATGTCGATAGTTTTTAACGACAGTAGAACCCGCTTGAGTTCTACTGTCCTTGTAATAAACTTGTATTCTACCATCTTTGAACAACATACTACATCAACCTCGCAAAGCATTGTAATTGTTTAAGCATATTGGTCAAGCGCAAGTCGTCAATGGTGGTATGAGCCGAGTAGTAATCCAAGTAAAGTTTTAGTTTAACGTATTCTTTTGCTACGGCTTTGGGTTCGGCAGGTGCGTCTTCCCAATGCTTGCCTGTAGCCATATAAAGATAGCCCTCAATATTGGCAATCATACCCAAAATTTCGGTATCTTTATCCTCGTATTCATACGATAAACGATTTTTCCCTTCTTCTAATGTAATCAATGCCATATTGAGAGCCACTCCCTATGTTTTATTAAGTTATGCGATTACAAGAGAGCCGTAAACGTATGCGCTTGTATCAGCACTTGTAACAGCAAAGCCTTCAATAACCTTAAGCAAAGTTTGGTTCTTTGTGAAACCAATACCCTTACCGTTGTCGGTGTCGAAGAAGTAATCTTCGTAAACGTGCATCCAAGCACCTGCTTTTGTATCGCCATAAATGATTGGTGCGTGTGTACCATCAATGTTTGGTAGTTGAGCGTCGCTAAACACTACTACTCTATGGCCTTTGTAAAGTTTTCTTGTTGGTTCGGTCACATCAGGTTGCAACAAAGGTTTATTACTACCTTCGCCATCAGTTAGGCTGTCAAGGTAAGCAAAACCACTTTGGTTTGTTACAACAACCATATTGCCACCAGCAACGAATGCAGGGTCAATATCTTTGTTAATGCTCTTTCTCAATGCGCTTTCGTCAGCAAGAGCCTTTGGAGAGCCGTAACCTGTCTTCAATGTGTTGAAGATTGCTGTGTTTTCGCTAATAATAGCACGGCGTACAAACCAAATGTTTAGGAATTGCATTAGACCTGCTCTTTCCGCACCTGTTAGAATGTTTGAAACAGGAACGATTGAACCGTACCATTGAATATTGTATTTCTTTTGTACGAATTCAGGCAATTTAGAACTGTCGATTTCTTCGCCATCAGCAAAAGCAATAAGACCTGTGTCAGGGTCTTTACCAAAGTTGAATGAACCAGCCAAAGCAGTTGTAGAGATAACTGTTACAAGGTCTTTAGCGGACAACCATTCTCTCTTTAGGTTGTTGATTTCCAAAGCAACGTCTTCAGGTAGTAGGTAGTCTTCGCCTTGCAAACCACCTGTCTTTAGTGGGTCGCCCAAAGCGTCAACAAACTTGCCCGTCTTAAGAGCGTTAGCGATAACTTTGAAACCGTCTTTAGTGTTTGTTGTCACAACAGGTTTTGTTTCTACACCAACTTTCTTTGCAAGGTCTTCAAACTTTGCAAGTTGGTCGATTTGGTCTTGAAGTTTAGCAGCCTTAACAAGCAATTCTTCTACTTCAGTTTCGTTGTAGTTTTCAGTTTGGTTGGTCAAGGTGTCTAACTTTTTTAGGAGGTCTTCCCTTGTACTAACCAAGTTTTGCATTTTTTCCGTCATTTTTCTTTTCTCCTTGTTATTATTATATATAAACACCGACAGGAAAGGTGTGTTTATCGTTTTAGTTTCAAGAACTCAAGTCTTTGTTTTTGAGCCTTTATTTTGGCTTGTGAGCCATCTTCTACTTGTTGGGTATTTTCTACCACAGTTTCTTCTTCTACGGCTTGTGGTTGAGTTTTTGCCGTATTTTGCTTAACCATATTGTAAATAGACATTTGTCTTTGCTTGATACTGTTAAGCACAGTTGCATCGAATAGTTTTCCACCGATTTCGCCATCAACAAACCCATACTCTTTTGCTTTTGTGTAGTCAAGCCAAGTTTCGTTTGTCATTAGTTCGCTAATTTGCTCTCTCGACAAATTGCACTTTCTTTCGTAAGCATTGATAATGCCTTCTTTAACCGCTTGTAGACTTTCCAAGCCTTGCTTTACTTCGGAAATGTTGCCACCTATAACAGTTGCAGGGTCGTGTATCATAAGGAACGCAGTTGGGGACATTAGGATTTGGTCGCCCGCCATTGCGATTACACTTGCGGCGCTTGCCGCAATAGAGCCGATTTTTACAGTTTTTGCTCCTTTGTACTCCCTCAACATTGTGTAAATACTACTTGCCGCAAGAACATCTCCACCGTAACTGTCGATATACACGTTGATAGGCTTGCCGTTACATTCGGCAAGTTGTTCCTTAAAATCGGTTGGTGCGAAACAATCGTACCCCCACATTTCAAGGAACTCTTTGTCTTGGTCGGCAACAATTTCGCCATTGATATACAAATCAACCTCGTTTGCTTTGTTTACAAAATTGTAGAATTTCATAAGTCAACTCCTATTCTTTTGGTTTTTAGGTTTCGGCAGTTTCCGTAGCCAAGTCGTTTGGTGTAGCACTTGCCGCAGTTTCGCCTGCAATTAGTCTTTCAAGCGGTATAGAGTTAGCACCGATTAGCCTTACATCTCCGTTTTCAATAGGTGGCATATCCTCTTTTGAACGGATTTCGTTAATTGAATATACACCCATTGAACGCATTTTATCGTACCAATTAGCACGAGTTGAAATGTCGCCACGAAGTTCAGCCTCTATGTTTGCCTTGATAACCTTGCCTTCGTCAAATTCTACCTTTAGCAAGGATTTCAATGTAAACTCTTGTTCAATTTGATACACCAACGGAACAATACAATTCGTGATATAGTCGATTTGTGCTTGTTCGTTGTTGGCGTAAGTTTGTTTGCCTGCTCCAAGTTTGTATGCAGGCACATTAAAGAAACGAGCAATATCTTCAAGGTTTACATTCTTTGAGTTTACAAAGTCCATATCGCTTGGAGATATTTGGCTAATTTCCTTGTACTCCATACCATTGTCAAGTACAGCCACATTAAAGGCGTTGTTACTGCCACTATTGTGTTTAGCCCAAGCCTCTCTTACTACCTCTTTCATTGACTTAATGGTTTTAGTGCCATCAGGATTTGTCACTTCGATTTCTTCGGACAAGTCGGAGGAAATGTTAAGTGTACCTGATGGTCTACCACCGTTTTCGTAGAAAGACTTTTGGAAAGCCTCTTGATTTAGTCCGACTTGTGTAACAAGTCGAGCATAATGCAATGGGCTAATACCTGTAATGCCATCTTCGGAATACATTTTAAGGTGGATAATCTCGTCATATCTCAACATTTCCACAACATTATTGTTGCTATCAGTAACAACATAAATAATATTGCCGTCAATGTTCGTGATACTAACATTTGTCAAAGGCTCGTAAGCAACAACTTTCGCACCTCTCCAAATAGGTTTTACATACGCATTACCTTGTTTCAACAATCTTGTAATCAACAACTTTTTGAACACCATAGCATTCATACGACTGTTAGGTTGATAGTTCAAAAGTTTATACATATTGTCGGTATCAGGAATTCTCTCCTTTGTTTTATTGTTGACAATAAAAAAGGGGAGTTTAGCGATTGTATTGCTAATAATATCAATACAAGTGTAAACCCCACTTAAGTTCATTGCGGAGTTGCCATCTACGTTTTTAGATACACTTGTCAAAAAGTCTTGAAAAGCATCGTACGACATAGCATTATTTTTTACGACTTTACGTTTCTTTCCAAAAAGTTTATCGAAAAAGTTTGACATAATACTCCACCTTAATTTTTATATACAGTATTATACCCCATTTTTATTCAGTTGTCAATAGTTTTTTGCAACTTTTTTAGGCTAAAATGAAAATTTTTGCTTTTGTATTGCACTTTTGATATTTTCACCCTCTAATAAATCCTTTCTCCTAAATGCAAATAGTGTTGCAGCCAACAAGTCGATACGGAAACTACTGTTAGCATTTTTCTTTGCCACTTTCATACGACCACCTTTATCGTACTCGACATAGGCATTTGCACAATGTTGTACAAACAAGTCGTTCTTGCATATAACAAGTTTGCCAGCCATAAGCAGTTTCATAAACTCCATACACGGCTCGTTTAGGTGTGCAGTTGTTTGTGGTATTTCGATAACAGTATAAGCCTTGTTGTAAGGTGTACGACCACTTTCCAAGTCGATAAGTAATTGATAGCAATACGCTCTATCGGCACATACAGCCTTGATTTGCAGTTTGTTTTCCTTTTCAAAGTCACACATATACTGCTTTAACTCGGCATTATCAATGTACGAGCCGTCAATTAGGGTTAGGTCGCCATTTCTACTGTATGCCTCATAAGGCAACTTGTCGGTCTTTTTGTGCCTATCAAGGCTATCTAAAGGCATAAAACCGTGAGCGTAAATACCTATCTTGCCCTCGCCCAAGTTAAAAATAAAACTTTCGCCTGTTATGTCGATTACCTTACTTGCGTCAATCCCCATAGTAGCCATCTTGCCTTGTACCATAGGCAAAAATTGTTCTCGTGGCACTAAACTCTTTTCGAGCATATTAAGTGCGTCTTGGCTAAAATACTTGCTTTCGCTACCTACTTGCCAACGATTTGTACGCTTGATTAAGAACTCAATCTTTTGTTGTTCGCTACCACCATTAAAAGCCTTGTTGTACTCATCTTGTATTGCTTTCATTAGCCTACGAGAGTAATCGCAGTCTTTACGCAATACAGGTGCAGCCTTTTCGTACAATGTAAAGTCGCTTGGGTCGTCTTTCTCGCCAAGTTGTCTTATCATTACAAAATAGGTTTCGTCCTTAATTCTACCATTAAGTATTTCCAAACACCTGTCGTAGTCAACCTTTGCGGGTTTGTGCATAGCGTCTTCGCCCGCAGTTGTAATTTTCAAAAGTAAACATTGTTCTCTTTTACCAAACGAGCCTTTCAATACGTTTACACGAGTTTCCTCTTTGTGTGCCGCCCACTCGTCACAAATTACATAGTTAGCCTTTTCGCCGTCAAGGTTGCCCGTTTCTTTCGACACAGCAATGATTTCTCCACCCCTACGCTTACCTTTGATATAAGTTGTCTTGCAGTCCGTTTCGGTTTGCAACATTGGGCTACGTCTTGCCATTTCCATTGCCGCACCCCTAACTTGCTTTGTTTGTGCCTTATCTACCGCAAGAGTAATAATGCTTGGGTTAAGTTCGTAGTGTCCTTTTTCAGGTTGGTATGGTGGGTAGATTTTGTCGGCAGTTAAACCATATAGGCTTACTGACGCACTTTCGGTAGACTTGCCTTGTCCACGAGCCTGAAAGATTAAAGCCTCGCTAAATCGTCTAACACCTGTTTCTTTATGTACCCATCCAAAGATATTGCACAGGTCAAAGTGTTGAAAATCAAACGGCTCAAGGTAATTTCCAGCAGGTGCTTCAATGTTTGCACACTTGCTAAAGAACTGCATAATCCTATCGGCTCGTGTCGTATCGTAGCAGTACGGAAAGGTTGGGTCGTTCTCATTTTGCCTTTCCAAATCTCGCATAAACCTTTTACAAGCAAGTATTTCAGGCTCATCGGCAAGATACTCGCCACTAATAATCTTTTGGGCGTATTGGTACTCAATACGCCGTTTGTCTATTTTGTAGGTCATTTTCCTTCCTTTAGTTTGTAATCAAACAAACCACTTTCAATCAATCGTGTTACTATTCTTTTTATCATAATAGGTGGCACAGACATACCGCAAATGTAACAAACATTTCCTGCCAAATCACTATTAAAGTCGTAATCTTGAGGGAAAGTTTGAGAGTTTCTTATTGTTTCGCACGATAACTTTGTTTTTTCTACAGGGTCGTAATATTCAAGTTTTGCTGCAAGGGTGGGGATTATCTCGTCCTCCCAACAATACATACAATTAAATTGAGCATCTTTTAAGCCTATTCTTACTCTTGTATCTCGCAAGTTTTTATCTTCCCTTGAGGCGTTTTGCAAAATATGGTAATATAAAGCATCTTTATTGCACGGTCCTACCCCTTCTTTTATTTGTCTATAAGGGATTGGCTCATAATTAAACGCCATATCAATATCGTTAAGGTCAAAATCCAGCCTTGTGGCTACAAAAAAAACCCTATGCCTTTTTTGTGGTACTCCCATTAGTTCCCCTTTCAACAACCAATGCTTTACCTTATATCCAATATCGTTTAATTGCTTGTAGATTTTTTGCACATAAGTCCAAGCCTCGCCTCTAATAAGCCCCTCTACGTTTTCCATAATTACAACTTTAGGTCTTAATTTGGCAACAGTTTCAATAAACACAAAACTCAAATCGTCAAGTGTTTGTTCCTTTTGTCCTTCTCTAAACTTTTTCTTTACTCCCCAACTATCTTCTCTATCTCCAGCCATAGAAAAAGTTGTGCAAGGTGGAGAGCCATCTAAAATGTCAAGATTGTAAAGTTGTTCGGGCAAATCTTCCAACTTGTTAAAATCCCTAATGTCCATCAAATAATTGTGTTTTGGATTGTGATTTTTCACATATATCTTATTCATAGCAGGGTCTATTTCATTACAACCTATAACATCACACCCTGCAAGTTTGTATCCCATAGTGCTACCCCCACCACAGGCAAAACAAGAAAACACTCTCAACCCATTTTTTTGTTTTGGGTAATCATTTGCCATTGTCCACTTCCAATCGGTAGATTTTTGGGGCTTAAATTGTGCCGCATCTTCTTCATTCATTAAATCAAATAAACTAAATTGTTCCATTAGTCAAACATCCCCCCATTGTTTCCAGTTTTAGGCTTTACGCCATTTTTAGCAAGTTTCAATTCACTCATTACTGTTAGGCACAAACTATCAGCAAGGCTTGTAATTTGCGAGTTGATTAGTTTTATTTCTTTGATAATTGGGTGGACTTTAAGTGTGCCGTTTTCAAATATTGTAGATGGCGACCCAGCCTTTGTCCACTCGTTTACAAGTTTATCCCTAATAGCCACAGTTATACAATAACTCTTAATCGTTTCAAAATGCCTTTCGTTAAGCAGTTGTATTGACGAGTTGTTGTTCAAGGTTATTACATATTGCCAAGCGGCTTTTGCGTATGGTAACCCGTCAAGTTCTTTTGGAAACGCCAAGTTGACCATATCGCACGAAACCTTATCGGCAAAGACAACTTCATATTCGTTATCCTCAAGTAGTTGACCCCTTTCCGTTTTCTTTTCAATGTTTGTTTTTTCCTTTTTAGCCACCTTGTACCACCTCCATATATTTAATAGACTTGACAACGAACTTTGCATAAGTCAAGTCGTAATCGTTATCAACCGTAACGTAATAATCTCTTGTCATTGTTGTTTTTGCACCAACAGTCATAAGAGCCGTAGCGGTGCTTATATATCTTTGCGTAATCGTGTACATTTCTATTTCGACTTGCACAACAATTACAGCCTTTGTTTTGTTCTTTATAGTGAGCATATACTTGGCTTCGTTATTCGTTTCAGGCTGTACGATAATTTCGCTTACACTTGCCGTAACGGGCTTATATGTACAAACACCTACTATTATAGATATACCAATTATAAGACTTACCACTATTATTAGTGTTGCTTTTGCTTGTGGTGTCATTTTCGCTCCTTTACATTGTAAATAATGTCATTTGCCCGCTTGCTTGAATGTTGTTCAAGCGATTAAATGCAATGTTGTACCACTCCTCTTCTATTTCAAATCCTATATACTTGCGACCTGTGTTTTTTGCGGCTACCAATGTTGTGCCACTACCAGCAAACACATCAAGCACGACATCTCCCTCTTGTGTAGCGTGTTTCAAATGCCTTTCCACAAGGGGTAGCGGCTTTATTGTTGGATGCTCGAACAGGTCTTTGTCTTTCTTGTTTATTGCCGACACATACCATTTGCTTTTCAAGTCGTAGCCGTCGTTCAATCCCAGCCCTTTCTCGCGTATATGTATGCAATATTCTAAATCAGGCAACCATACATTGTGCGTTGCAGGCGTAGGGTTGGTTTTACACCAAACCAACATATCTTTGTTGTACCCCCCCCACATAGAATATATGTCGCCTATCTGTTCTTTGCTACACCAAATAAATATGTTTATTTTTTTTAACACCCGCTTAAACTCATCAAATATAGAATAGTCGATACCGTTTGAAATAAACAATAATTCGCCTTTCTTTTTCGTCAATCTTGCTCCCAATTCGCTTGCTCCACCCGCACCTGAATGATACAAATATGGTATATCGGTGTAAATACAGTCGATACTCTTATCAGGTATGTCTTTTATTGCCTTATAACAATCGGCAAGGTATATATTGTTTTCACTATATTTCATTTCTTCCCCTTTTGCATATTTATACTGTGTATTCGGCTATGGCAACTCGAACAAATTGCTACCCAATTCGACCTATCCCAAAAGAGTTTCCAATCGCCTTTGTGTTCAATAACGTGGTGTACTGTGTCGGCAAGGGTTAGTTTTCCTTGCTTTTTGCACTCGACACAATACATATTGGCTACAAGAAATTCCTTTCTCGCCTTTTCCCACTTGCTATTATACATATATTTATACTTGCTTGTGTTATCTCTATTATATTGTTTCGGTGGGATATGCTCCGAACAATACATACTGCCCTTTTCGGCAAAGTTTAGACAACCCACTTTTGCACAAGGTATCTTTCTAACATACCCCATTACAACAAGTCCTCCACATTAAACCCTTTCGCTTTGACAAAGGTTCTACCATAATCGTTAATTGACACACCCCTATATTGTATGCCTGAAGAACTCCTAATCTTATCAGGTACCTTTTTAGCAATTTCCAAGAAAAACTTTCGACTTGTCATTTCGTACTCGTTGTTTTTCTTTGCCCATTGTTGAAAAAGGTTAAACAAGTCATTGGCTTGGATTTGGTGCGATGGGTTATTGTCAATAGTCAAGCAAGCCTCGACAAATGTCGCCAAAATATCCATTTCGGTTTTATACTCGGCAGTTGCTTTTTGTACCTTTTCAGGCGGTTCAAGCCCCTCTTGTTGCCACAACAAGCAACCCTCTACTGCCCATTTCAAGATTTGCGGGAATTCTTGCCTTAACTTATATTTTAGTTTCTTGTCGACCTTTTCTTTTGGAATATTGACCTCGAAAGGAATAAGTCTAATTCTACGCCAAATACCAACGTCAGTACCACGAATTACAGGCTTATGGTTTGTCGCAATCCACATTTTGAACGCAGGTGTAAACTCAAAATCGTTACCATACAAGAAACGAGCAGTTACCTTACTGCCACCCGTAATTTGTTTTAGCAAGCCTTCGTTTAGTCTTACGCCTTCGCTTGGTTCTTCGCAAGTCGCATATCTAACGCCCTTAAGTCGAGCAATGTCCGAAGTGTTGCCGCTATCGTTCTTTCTCATCATAATGGTTTCAGGTTGAGTATTAGCCCCATAACTGCCAAGCAACTCGCTAATAGTATCAAGGAACGTTGACTTACCATTGTTTCCCATACCATACAAGAAAAATGCACATTGTTCGGTGTTTCTACCTGTTAGTGAGTAGCCGACACACTTTTGTAGGTATCTTTGCAAGTCCTTATCTCCACCCGTTACATCGTCCAAAAACTTAAGCCAAAGTTTTGGTGTTTGTTGGGTTTCGCTATATTCGGCACAAGCAATCTTGCTTTGTAGATAGTTACTATCGTGTTTAATGAACTCTCCGTTTCTCAAGTTCACTATTCCGTTAGAACAGTTAAGCAACATTTCGTCCTTGTCCATGTCGTCAGGTAGCACAGGAATATCGTCCAAGTGTTGGCACTCCTTTATCATTGCCTCTTTACGATTACTTGCAGCGGTCTTGTTTGCAAACTTAAGCAACACTTCTTGCTTTTCTTCGTCCTTTTCAGCAAAAGCCTCTCTCTTAATGTCGTCAATGATTGTATCGGCAAGTCTTTTTACATAGCCATTCCAATCGGTTTCCCACACTTTGCCCGTCCAAAAATACCAATTCTTGTTGATAAACGAGTACTTGATTTCGCCACGATACTTATCGGCTATTCTTTGAGCATTGCCCGTATCGGTCATATCGTAAACCTTTTGTGGCGCTTTCACATACATTTCTTCTTGCTCGTCCGAGTACAAAGCAACCATAATTTGACTATCATCTTGTTGTGGTCTTGGCTCGTAGACATTATTGCAATGGGTTACAGCATACTGAATTGTTTTTTGACCATAAGTGTAAGCCCCACGCTTTTCGTCCCATTTAGGTCTATACAAACCACTTGAACGGAAAATTCTATCCATTTGTGCCTCGTTTCGTTGTGTCCAAAACGCCAAGAATTTACATAAGTCTTTATCCGCCTCGCTTTGAGATGGTCTTAAGCCTTCCCAATTACCACTATATAGCATTTGAAAAATATGACCTGAACGACAGTTTCTTGCCTTGTCGATAATTTCTCGGTCTTCAAGGTTTGCCGATACAATTTGTCTTGGTGCTACTCTTGGTGCAGCAGTTGGCAAATACTTTGAGTGCAAAACCTTAATGCTTTCAGTACAGTCCTTGATGTCGGTGTAGTCAAGTCGGTAAATATTGCCCGTCATAGCAAAGTAGCGACCATCTTGGTACATTTCAACCCCACCTTTTCGACGTTGTCCGTTTGGCAAAGAGCCTTTGCAAATAATATGAATACCGTTACCACTTTGCGAAATCTCGGTATAACTTTGCAATGTTTCAACAAACTCGTCAACAAAGTCTTGCTTGTTTTCGTCAAGGCAGTCGTCAAGGTCTACACCGAAGTATGGTGGTGCGAACATAAAGCCTACACCTAAAAAGTTGTATTTACTCACAGCCTTTACAGCCGTTTCAAAATCGCCCCAAGTGTCAGGATTGTTACTTTGGGCATTCTTTCCATTATAAGGGTTTCTTGGTATTTTTTGCCCGTCCCAACAAACCCATTGTTTCAACCTTTTTAATTCGGTTGGGATATTTTCAATTCTTAACACCTTTTACTTCTCCTCTTGGTCGTTATTAACATTGTAGATACGAATAAAGTTTTCATTGTCGTCTTTTACGACAAGCACACAACTGTTTTTATCAATGTCGAGTTGTTCCAAAAAAGCAGTTGGTACGAGTAGGCGATTGCCATTATCGAGTTTCTTTCGTATTGCTTGTTTCATATTGCCCTCCTATGCTGTTATTGTATTTATTTTTGAGAAGTCCGTTAATTCAACGTCCAAGTCTTCGGCTCTAACTTTAACTTCGCAAGTTACTGCCAACTCACACAGTTCAGTTAGGTAAATTAGGTCTTCGATAGTAATTGTTTCAATGCCATCTTTTTGCATTTCTTTGTAAGTTTCTTTTAGTGCTGCAAACACGGTCGACGCCATAGACATTTCGCTATCGAGTTGAACCTTGTTTACCATTTGTTCAAAGTTCATTATTCCACCTCCACTCCGTATTGTTTTGCGAGTTCAAGTATCTCGTTGTATAGTGTATTGTAAACAATTTCCCAACCCATATCACGAATTACTTTTAATTGTTCCAAATCTAAAACTTCAACAAAAATCTCCCTTGCCGTTTCCTTGCTTGCTTGCTCTTCCTTGTCTATTAGCATTGAGTATTCTTCGGCAAGTTTTACTATGTAGTTCTCGAAAGTTTTTGTGTCTTTACGCCAATCAATAACATCGAATACGGCTCTTACAATGGCACACGCCATTTCGTTTTGTGCTTTGTTATACACATCGTCATAACCAAAATAAGCAAGGTGACAAAGTTTGTCGTGTTCTTCCCTTGTCAACACAACTGCGTCTTGGGGTATTTTTCGGTAGCCTTGTTGGTATAGTTCGTTTGCTCCCAATTCGCAAACTTCAATAAAAGGCAATTCTTGACACATAGCCATTTTAAGTGTTCTTTGCATTTCTTCAATTTGTTGTTTTTCGGTCATTATTCCACCTCCACTCCGTATTGTTTTGCAAGGCTTTCAAGTGCTGAAAAGTCAACTACTACTTGCCCATAGGTATCGTCCTTGCAAGCATCGTATAATTCTTGCAAAATCTCTTTTGCCGTTTCTTTGCGTGCTTGGTCTAACTCTTCACACTTCTCGTCATAGAATTTCGCCATTTCTTGATAGTCTTTGGCTATATCAGCACTTTCGTTTTTAAGACTTTCATACTCTTCCTTTGTCAACACCACCGCACCTTCGTCTATTTTTCGGTAGCCTTGATTAATAAGTTCTTCAGCAATCGCTATACATTGACAACTATATTTTCCAACCTTTCCTTTTTTGTGATATTCGCAATCTTGGCAAAGTCTACAATCACAAATCTTTGCACTTTTATAAATCTTTTTCGCCATTTCTTCAATTTGTTGTTTTTCGGTCATTTTCATTCACTCTCCTATTCCAAGATTTTATTGCAGCCTGCTTTGTTGCATAAATGCGTGTTTGTTGTATCCCGCATCTTGTACAATAGCAAAAATATCCTCGAGCCAACCCATACTCATAATTTGTTACTCCTTTAGCCTCTCCCCCACAAAAAGGACAGGTTTTCAATGTTTCAGTCATTTTTCACTCCTTTGCCCATTCAGGCACACCTACTAATGTCCATTTGGGTGGGTGTTTGTCATTTTTCCACTTGTTTTTTAGTTTGTTTCTAAACAAAACTTGTACATTTTCGGTCGTTCTAATATTATTTGGGTCTTTTTTAGAGCCTTCTACATATATTGGCGGCACTATTTCGTACACTTTGTTTACATCTACAAGATAATTAAACCAAACATTTGCAAAATCGCTCTCTAATTTATGTGTCTTGCCAAACCTATAACTATACTCAATACAAGCAGTCAAGCCATAATTAGCCAAGAATAACGGGTGTTTTGCATAATATACTGCAACAGGGTGGTTAGCATAGCCGCTTTGTTCGCCCAAACTTATCCTTAATAATGTTTGGCACTCTAATATTTGCTTGATTAACCTTTTATCGTCAAGGTCACGCACACTATCAATAATAGTATCGCTTGAAAAAAACAAGTTCATTTACACCACCTCGCCATTTACAATAGGTAAGTCATATACTCCAAAAAAATTTGCCACATTAAGTATGTTTTTTGCTCCATATATGTCAACACCAATCTTTAAGTAGGCTTTTGCAGCACGACTGTTCGTAAAAGTCATTTCCCTGTATGGCAACAACACTTTGTTTACTATCTCATCAAAAGTTTTCCTTGTCATAACTACCTCCGTTTTGGATTTTGTCCTTTCTTAAACTTTGCATTGTGATTAACGTACTTTTCTTTGCAGGCTCTTTCTTTTTGCTTTATAAGTTCGTTTTCCTTTACGGCTTGGGCATATTTTTCGCAAGTGCTATGACATCTTTCGCCCGTTTGTGTATTTATGTACCTTTCCGTACAATCTTTGCAACAATGTATACTCATTTTTTGCTCCTTTATGTTAAAGTAACATTATAATACACCATATCGTTGCGTATGTCAACCAATTTTAACCATTTTAATAGTAAAAAAATAGATTTGTTTTTCACTTTTAAGATATTGACAACAACTTTGTTATGTGGTACAATGTTTGTGTACCTTGTTAAAAGGTAATGTTTGTTTTCATTTTTAACGCCTTCAAAAAAGTAAGCCACCCAACAACGAGTGGCTTATTTTTTTGTCGTTTTTACCACTCGCAAATGGTATAACCTAACTTTTTATAGATACTTTTACGCTTTTTTGCATAGCCATATAGGTATCCAAAGTTGTCAAGTATGTCAATTACCCTACCACAGTCCTTGTTTTCGGCTTTTCTACCTACTCTACCAGCACTTTGCGTAACGGTAATCTTGTCTTTTTGTGGTGTTGCAAGCACAACATATCTCAAATTCGGCACATCTAACCCCTCTTTTGCAAGCGAATAAGTCGCAAAAACTACTCTCAAATCGCCATTATTTAGGTCTTTTAGCACCTGTTCTCGCTCGGCTCTAACCTTTTTGCTATTGGTTAGGGCTTTTATTATTGTGCTTTTCGGCTCATTTAACATCTTATATAGTGTTTCCAAGTGTGCTTTTCTATCCGACAACACCAAAACCGAGCCTTGTACCGACTTAATCTCGTTCACAATAAACTCATTACGAGCCGTATTTTCAATCATATCCTTTAATAAGTCACAATGAGCAAATGTTCCATCATAACTTGCAATCGCTCTCATATTAGGCTCGTAGCCACTTTGCAACATATTGACTATAACAGGACAAGTCTTGTCCTCTACCTCTTTCCTGCTAATCTCTACAATCTTTTCGCCTATGATATAAAACATAGTCTTGTGCAATCCATCCGACCTATGTTCACTTGCAGTCAGTCCAAACTTGTACCTTGCCGATAGGTCGCTCAATATCTTGTAGAACATTGTCAATGCCGTTGGAGTACCGACACAATGGTGTGCCTCGTCAACAATAATCGTTGTAAAGTAATTTGCAAACTGTTTCAAGTCCAAATTCGCCATTGTTTGTACTGTAGCAAAGGTCATTGTGTTACCAAGCGTAATTTTACCAGCCGTAATCGTACCATATTCGCTATCGTCAAGCCCAAAAACCGACTTTGCTCGGCTCATAGACTGTTCTAACAGGTCGGCTTTGTGTGTTAGCCACAATGTTCTACCACCTATTCGGCTTGCTATTTCTAACCCAATTTGTGTCTTACCTGCTCCACAAGGTGCTATTACTACTCCATTTTTAGCCGATACAGCCATATTTACGGCTTTTTCTTGGTAATCGTACAACTTTATCTTGCTATCATAGTCAATTCGGCTTGTAGGCTTAAATCTCGGCTCAAAAGTGGCTTGACCTTTGTATGTATCCCACAAATACTTTAAGCAACCAAATGGCAGTACCAATTCGTTGCCTATTTGCTTATACATATACAATTTTTTAGGTGTTCTACCAAGCCACTTGCCTAATTTTTCCTTTTTAATGTAATCAGGATTGTCTACGGTCAAGTTTTCGCTACAATATTGCAACAAATCAAGACCGTAACCACTAACCCTAATATCGCTCGACACAATAAATCTCATAGTCGCTTACCTTGATGCTCTTATCTCCCATATCCAAATGTCGCTTAATTACCATATAAGGTATCGCATAAATGCCCTTTTCGTTCTTAATTATGACATACGTTGTCATAATTTGTTGTTCGGCAAGCAAGTCAAACGCATTTTTTTGGTTTTCTTCTACTCTTGACAACGTAAATCTTTTGCCTCTCAATGTCTTGCAGTCGTAGGCATAGAACACACCATCCTTTATCGACCAAACATCAAACGGTTGCGTTCCGTTTCGTTTCGGCTCTACAAAGTGAACGTAATGACCTTTGTTGTATAGCCACTCACACCACTCTTGTTCAAACGAGTTGCCTATTTCCTTGTTGTTCATTGGTCTAATTCCACTCCGTTTTGTTTTGCAAGGCTTTCAAGTGCTGAAAAGTCAACTACTACTTGCCCATAGGTATCGTCCTTGCAAGCATCGTATAACTCTCTCAAAATCTCCCTTGCCGTTTCTTTTTGTGCTTGCTTAAGTTCCACTTTTAGTTTTTCTATTTCGTCTTTACGCAAGTTGCTTTCCATTATACATTGTCCGTACTTAAAGCATAGTGTTTTGTATTGCTCCCTTGTTAGCACCACCGAGCCTTCGTTTCCTTTTAGCCAACCTTGTTCGTAAAGTGCTGTTGCAATGCCTGTACAATCAACATTGCATTGCACCTCACAATGTTTTAGTTCTTTACCGTGAACAGTTTTGCAAATCACTTTCGCCATTTCTTCAATTTGTTTGTTCATTTTCCCTCCTATACAGTTCAACACTCGCTAACATATAAATTCTATGTAACCACAAATTCTCGTTTTCTTTGATTTTGCATAACCCTTTATTGCCGTTGTGATACGCTTGGTCTGCAATATAATTATTTTGTCGCATTCTGTTATAACACGCTTGTAATGCCTCTTTATCGCTCATTGTTTTACACCTTTTGGCAATTCGCCGTTGTAAAGTATGCAGTTGATAGTACTTACTAACATTACCGTACCGTCTTTCAAGTTTATTTGTAGTTGTTCTCCATCGCACTCGTACCAATTTTTGATTTCCAAGTCAACCCAATTTTCTCCTATTTTCACATAAGCATTTGTATATGTGAATTTCCTTACCACGCTCGTATTACAACCAACCAAGCACAATACGAGTGCCAAAATTACTGTTATAATAACTGCTATCTTAATTGTTTTTTTCATTTTTGTTTCTCCTTATACCAAACCTTTTCTCCGTTAGGTAATCTTCCATATTTTTTTACATATTTTACGCAATCTTCGCTATATACACACGTTGCACACCACAATCCCGTTGCCCAATAAAAATCCCCATCTTCGCTAACATTTTTGCAATGTATTTGCATAATGGTTTCATTTTTAATAGGTTCTTCTTCGACAGCTTTATCGTGTTCTTTTTTAGTTGTCGGTTTTAACAACCAATAGAAAAAAACCAAGTATGTTAAACCAAATATTAGTGGTATGGCAATCTCAATCATTTTTGTTACCCCTTATACTTATTAGAACGAGCCTGTTCGGTTTGCAAGTTTTCAAGTTCTTCCACATAATGGTCAATAGCCTTTACAAGTTCTTGACACCTTTCGCAAGGTTTTTCTTTATAATACCCTAAACTTTCAAGGTACGATACGGGTATTTCCGTTACCCAAGCGTGTTGTTCGTTATCCCAATGGCTGCAATAGCCTATAATCTTTTCAGTTGGTTTTTTCATTTTTGCACTCCTTTCATTTTACTGCCGACAAAATTGGCTTTTGTGTTGTTATGCTCCAAATGTTCAAACATAATGTCTTTAGGAAGAACACCTTTACAAAAATAACTGTTATTAAAACTTGCCGTGTTGCCGTCAAAACTTACTTTTTTGTCAACGATAAGTAGTTGCAAGTCTTTGTCTAAAAAGAACTCCCCTACTTCTTGATAGTTTAAGATAGGTAACCCCATTACCATTGCAAACGGCTTGTTTAGTTTGTATAGTCTTTCTAAAACGGCTAATTTCTTTGTAAATGGTGGATTACTCACTATATAATCGTAATGTTCGCTTGGCTCGTACTCGAAAAAATCCTGTCCGTACCAAATATGGCTGTAAATCACATTATGCCCTTGCTCTTTCAACGCTATTACAAATTCGCTTGTTTCGGTATCAAACGGACACCAAATCGTGCTATTCGGTTTTAGGTATTTAAGTATCGGCTTTACCAAAATAGGCGGTGTGTAATACTCGTCTTTTTCGTTAAAACTATTGACGTTAAGCCAATTACTCATTTTCATCAACTTTCTCCTAATTTGTAGGAGCGATATAATATCGCCCCTACTTATCTTTTAATTAAAATGGCATATCGTCTTCGGTTACGTTTGTTGCAGGTTGCAAGTTGTTAATGTTTTCAGCCTTTGCAGTTTCCCCATTGTTCTCACTCTTTGGGCTTAACAACTCAAATCGGTCTACATTGACACTATGATATACGATACGGCTATCGCCACTATCTTTTGTGAACTCGATATTACCATCAATACCTACCATTGTGCCTTTCTTTGCATACCTGCAAATTACCTTTTCAGCCAATTCGCCAAATGCGGTACAGTTGAAAAAATCAACCTTTTCTCTATCTCTTGGCTTTGCTACTGCAATACCAAAGCGAGTGTACTTTGTTCCGTTGTTACTTGTTTTCAATTCAGGGTCAGCCGTTACACGACCTGTCAATACAATTCTATTCATTTTCATTCTCCTTTTTTTGTTTTTCCAATTCGGCTTTTCTTTCACTTGCGCACTTTGCACATAGTTCTTGACCATACTTGCTCTTTGTATAAGCCACAAGGTCTACTACTTCCATACCATAAGCAGGCTTGATTTCGGCTTTACAATGCTCGCAATGTTTTTTAGGTGGTAGTTTTGGCGCATATTCTCTCACTCTAATAGCGTCTACTGTGTCGCCAAACGCCTTAACTTTCTTTGAGTACAAGGCAATTTTGCTACCTACCCAATCTTCAACGTAAGGGCTACCTACTGCTTTCGCAATGCTCTTACAGTTTGTACTGTTCAAAATCAAAGGTTTGTAATTGCCCTCAAGTACCATAACCAAGCAAATCTCTTTGCCATTGTCACTTGGGTTAAACACCTCTTCGTTTCTTACACCCTTGATAGTTACTACCAAGTCCTTACCATCAGGCAAGTCCCAACTACCCAAATAGTTTGGGTTTCTCATTTTCTTGTAATGGGTTTTGTCCATATTATATTTCCTCCACTAAATCTTTTGACATTTTTCTAATTGACCTACAGTAAGCACATTCGCCACAACCTACAGGTTCAATCTCGCCTTTCTTAATGCTATCGTACCTACCTACTGTTTGCAGTACTTCTTGCATAGCATTGTTAAGTGTTTGGTCACTAAACCTAAATATGCGAATATCAGGTTCGTCTTCCTTTGTTGCAACTGCCAACTCAAAAGGTTTTAACTTGCCTTTCTCGTTTTGCGCCCGCACTTGTCTATATATAGCACCTTGAGTGTCGTACCCGTATGCTTTCCAAAACGGCTCGTACCCCTCGCTTGTGTATATATCTCCACAGTCTTTCATTACCTTGCCATCAACAGTCTTGCTTGGGTGTAGACTGTCAATCATTATTTTCCATTCTACTCCACCAACAAATCCCGTCATAATGACTTGTCTTTTGCCACCGAGTTGCTTTCTCATATATGGGTCTTTTTCAATTCGCTCAATGATAGCCTGTGCCTTTCTAAAAGGTGCTTTTAGTTCGCCCTTTTGGGTAAACATTTCAGGGTGTTGTATCTTAAATGTTTCAAGTGTTCCATTGAAATACTCGTCAACATACAACCCTACTAAAAGACTATCCGTAAGTGGTCTTTCCCACTCGCCATTGATTTCAGCCAATGCTCTTTTCTCACATTGTCTAAACGTTTTGAATTGCGAAACCGACATATACTTTTTAGCCATTTCTCGGCTATGATAGTTCTCTTGTGTTAGTTCCATTTTGCTTGCCTCCTTATCTATATTATAATGGGTCGTCAAGTACAGGATTTTCGACTTCAACTCCGTACTCTTTCAAGAACGATACGAACTTTTCCACATTGATTAGTGTAGCCTTTCTTGTACGATTTAATGCGGTTGTAACCGTAATATATGACATACACAACTTATGTGATAGTCGATTTCGACTTATGTTGTATCGCTCCATAACATCTTTAATTGCAGCAACCATTTCGGCTGACAAATACTTTGCCTCAATCATTTTACCACCTCCGTTTTATAAAATTCAACCGACTGTAACCATAATAAACCATTTTATAAAGTTTGTAAAGCGTTTTATACAATTTTTATAATAAAAAATTTTGTCGGTAAAATTTTCATTTTTGGCTTTTCTAAATTATATAAAAATTATCCAATCGTTTCGTTTTTTGTGTAGTATTATCATACATTTTCCTATTTTCACACATGAGAGAAAAAAATATATAGGGACTTTATGGAAAACGGGTCTTTTCGTTCATATCATACATTGAGCAAAAAATGTGACAAATTTGTCATATTTTGGGGCAACTCCGAAAACCGATTTTTTTGTATGCGTTAGGGTGGCTCGCGTTCGGGGCGGTTAGCCCCGATTTTTTGAAGGTGGGGGGGGTAAAAATGAAAACTTTACAAAAATTTTTCATTTTTCGGCAAAATTCGGCTAAAATTCGAACAAATGTTCTAAAATTCGGCAAAATTCGGCTTTGCCCCTGGTCTGCCCTGGTCTGCCCCAAAAAAAGCCCATTTTTTGCCCTATTTTTTGCCCCCTCGACCCCTAAAAAAACACCAAAAAAAATGGCTTGTCAAAAGCGAACACCGACAAAGCCAACACAAAAGGCAAAAAGTGTGTTACAATTAAGCCCTACAAAAATATTTAAGACCTACCGAGCAAAAGCCGATAGGCAAAGGAGCAAACAAAATGAAGGTTATTTTTACCGACTACACGAGCAACTACACGAGCAAAGCAAGACAACTAGACAAAAGCGAAGTTGCACAACTGCAAAGCACTTTAACCCCCCAAACACTTGCCGACTTTTACAAGGTACACGAGCAACTAGACCAAGAAAAAAGACAAAGCAAAGTGTTTTTTGTTTATGATGGTAAAACACAATTATTGTCAATGTTAAACCCAAATATCTATTTTTTTAATGGCTACAATAATTTGTTATACTACAATGGCAAAGTTATTGGCAAGAGTGGTTGCAAGGTTTTGGCAAAAACAAATGGCAAAAGACTGTTGCAACCAACTGCAAACACTAAACTTTGTGCAAGTTGTGGCACAATTACAAACGACTTTGCAAGACAAACCACAAGGGATAGTGTTACTGTTTACAACAACAATTATACTGCAAGCAATATTTGTTGGGACTGCTTGCAAAGTCTTTTAATTGGTGGCTATGTTGTAAAGGCTTACGATGGTAACGACAACTATATTTATTGGCAAGTTGGTGGCAACGTGGTGCAAATTGGTGCTAATTGGTATACTTTAGATTATGCCATAAAACACTTTAATTATTGTACAAAGTGCAAAAGGTGGCACAAAGACTACCCCCACACAGTAAAGGGGCAAAGAGTTTGCGACGAGTGCGCCAAAAAGTTGGGTTGGGGTTATTGTGCCGACTGTGGCGAGTGGCACAAACTAAACAAAAAAGGCAAGTGTAAAAACTGTGCAACACAAAAAGCACTTGCAAAAATAAACGACTACCACACCCAAAAAACAAAGCCAACTATAAATATTTTGGTAGTAAAACAAACGACCCACAAGGCAAGTACATTGGCTTTGAATTGGAACTTGTCGGCAACTATGACGATACACAAAGGGCAATACAAAGGGCTTTTTACAAAGCAAACAAAAACAATAGGCTTACTCTCGAATATGATGGTAGCCTAGATGGTATGGGGTGCGAAGTTATAAGCCAACCACACACCCCCCAAGCCCTTAAAAAGTTTATTTTTAGCAAGCAATTTGCAAATGCTTTGCAATGGCTTACAAATTGCGACTATATCGACCCCACAAGCACAAAAGCGGGCTTGCATGTACATGTAAGCCGAAATGCAACAAATAAGGATGGAATTGCAAAGTTGTTGTATCTGATAAGCAATAACACCGACCTATTTGCCAACCTGTCTAGACGTGATACTGATTGCATGAGTTACTGCGAATTGTTCGAGCAAATGACAAAAGCCGAGTGTAAGGACATGGCAAAAGAAAGTTACAACGAAAGATATGTGGCACTAAACCTACGAAATAGGCACACAATAGAGTGGCGACTTTGGGCTACAACCGACAACCCCCAAGAATTGTGGCAATGTTGCCTATTGTCATACGAGTTGACAAGGGCAAGCAAGTTTATTAGTTGGCGAGAGTGTGGCAACTTGTCAAATTGGTTGAAATATTTAACTATTGGAAGTATTGACTATATAAATAAACATAAAGGATGGTATAAAGTATAATGTGTATAATTGCATACGTAGAGAAAGGCAAGGAAATGCCAAGCAAAGAAGTGTTGCAAACAATGTTTATAAACAACAACGATGGGTGTGGCTTTGCATATATCTGCAAAGATATGGTGCAAATAAAAAAAGGCTTTTTTGTCTTTGATGAGTTTTACAACGAGTTGCAAGACTGTTTACAAAAAACACCTACAACACAAAGCCCCTATTTGTTGCATTTTAGAATTACAACACAAGGTGGTACAAAAGCAAGTAATTGCCACCCCTTCCCAAGTAGTAGCAAGTTAAAAAGACTTAAACAAACACGAGCGACAACAAAAATTGCGATTGCCCACAATGGCATCATTCCTGATTATAGCAAAGCCAAATGGGGAGCGACAACTTCCGATACAATGGACTTTATACAAGACTTTGCAAGCCCCCTTATTGACAACAACACAAATTGGTGGCAAGGTGCAAAAGGCAAGGCAATTAAAAAAGCCCTAAAAGAAGTTGCACAAAGCAAGTTGGCAATTTTGGGCAATGATGGGCATGTGGAACTGATTGGCGACTTTGTGCAAGATGGTGGCGTTTGGTATAGCAACACAAGTTACAAGACAAGCCGATATTCCTACAATACAACAAATTGGACATATAACCCCACAAAAGCAACGTGGCAAGCAACAAACCCAAGCGAGCCAACAAAAAGGGAGTTGTATAACAAACACACTTGCCCTTATGTCAAAGGCGATTACACAAAGCCCTATTGTTGCTATAATTGTACCGACTATATCAACTGTTGCTATGACAACACCGACGACTTAACTTATTGACCCCCCCAAAAAAACAAAAAAGGAGAGCAAAAAAAATGTATAATAAATATTATATAATACAAGACCCACAAGGCAACACAACAACCATATTTGGTAAACTGCTAGCAGTTGCCGACCCTATCAACCCAAAGGCAAGCCAAGTGTTTGGCAACTAAAAATAGAGCATTTCTATACGAAACTTATAGGGTATAAGACAGGCAAAATAAAAAGCCTGTTATTTTTTTGCCAAGATTAGGTGGCAAATAGGGGGGGGTGGTTTATCGTGCTATCCAATAGCAATCAACGAGTTCGTTTGTACAATCCCATATATCGTGTACTATGGAGTTGACCGAACAAGTTAGGTGGCTATCAATACGGATAATAACTGCGTTATTAGGGTACATATCGGCTATGTCTTGTACTGTTTCCCCATCTTTACAATGCTTAACAGTTAGGTTAAACACATCTTCTAAAAGATAGTGGTAACAACAAACACAAAGAGCATCGCACTTGTTGTAGTCGGCACTAATGTCTATAAGTTTTTCCGTAGTTTTATAGGGCAGTTTAAGTCCTAAACTGATAGCACGACAAACACAGTCCTCTTTCAGTTTCCCATCAGGTCTACGATTGTAAAACCTGTAGTGATTACTCTTCGTCATCGACAATACAGTAGTAGTATAGTGCCAATTTCTCCGAGCCTTGAGCAGCATCTTCGTCCTCTAACCAAGCCTTTGCGAGTTTAGAGTAGACAATGTGTTCTCTTTCAGGTGTAACGATAGACTTTAGAGCCTCGCAGTAATCCGAGTAAAGCATATTAGCAACGAGTACAAATTCCTTTTCGTCATACTCGTCAAACTTGATACCTAACTTTTCAGCGATAGGCATAAGTTGGTGTTCGCTAAAATGTTTTCCGTGAGAGCCATCGGCATTAGCCAATTTCTTTTCCCACTCTTGCATATCTTTTTTGCGAAGTTTCATTTCGCCACGTTCTCTACCATAATCTCTATGGTCTTCGTCTTCCCATTCAGCCTCGCCTCTCATTTCAAAAGGCATACGACCTGCATAGTCACGACGGCGTCTACGTCTACCATAGTAACGGCTACCACCGATACCATAACGACCTGTGCCTTTTACACCTTGTTTGCCATCCATTTCGTAGTCATCGGCATAATCTTCGCCATAGTCACGATAGTCAGGTGCATAGTCCATTTCGTAGTCCATATTGCGGTCATATCTACGGTATCCACCACGTCTACCACCGCTATATCTTCTACCTGTTCTTGCGTGGTCTTCGCCGTTAATTCTATCCATAATCATATCTCGTAGTTGTCTATTCATATTACTTGACCTCCGTTACAGTTTTTGTTGTAGTAGTTTTAGTTGTCGAAACTGTTTGTGGAGCGACAGTTTCGCCTGTTCTCAAAGAGAAAGTACCAGCAGCCGCAGTTGTATCAGGTGCAGGTAGGGTTGAAAGAACTGCCGTTGGGTAACAATTCAACTTACGCAAACTTCTAAACGAGCCTGTAGTAGCAGTAGTAACGATAGCAACAGGGTATTTAGTACGAGTTTGGATAGCACAAGCAGTAACTTGTGTGCAGTCACAGTTCAAGAAAGGGTAAACTGTCGTAGTATCTCCACCGATACTAAAAGCGACAGGCATATTGATAGTAGCAGTATCAGGTACAGTTTGAGCCACAACCACACAATACTTGCAATGGTTTAGGTAAGGAACAGTACCGACTGCTGGTGCTGGTAGGTCGATAACAAGAGTGTCCGTGCCATCAACAGTTACTACCGAAACGCCACTACTAATAATAATTCGTGGACAAATGCGACAATTATAGTTGCAGTTATACATATTTGTTAATCTCCTTTTTGTTAAAATCAAACAAGGGTATCGAGAAAACCCAATACCCTTGTGAAGTCATTTAGTTTTTCTCACTACTTAAGTTGTAGGAATTAGAAACCAAAGCCTGTACCACAGCCACAACCTTGATTACCTACGCCAAAGGCAACACCTGTTGGGTAAGCAAAAGAGGTTGCTGGGAACACAGGGTAAGCAGGGATTGGTGCTTTTGGGGAAAGAGCCGAAACAATTTCAGCAGTTTGGTGTTCGTTAGACAATTTTGCTTTCAAACCTGCATTTTCGCTTTGTAGTGCTGCAATCTTATCGCTTGTGTACATATCCACAATACGTTGAGTATTAGCAGTAGCATTTTGAATAATGTCGCAAGTTTGCTTTTCGTTTAGGTAACGATTTTCAAGCAAAAGTTGTTTCATATCGCAGCAGCAACCTGCGATTTGGTTAGCAATGCTATTGAAACCTGCTTGAGTATTGTAACCCAAAGTGCAAACAGCATTGTCTACACCGTGAAAACCTGTCATAATTGTTTGTTGCAATCCTGAAAAGCCTTGATTGTTGTAGTTGATTGCTTGTGCTTGACCAAGTTTGATGTCGTTTAGACTAGAAAGCACAGCGCTGTTGTTAAAGCCACTTGCTACATCGTTAGTTGTTGCAAGTTTGCCAAGTTCGTATCCTGTCATTTGACTACCTCCATTAAAGCCACCGCCAAAGCCGAAACCACCGTTTTGCCATAGTGCGAAAAGAACGATAATCCAAATCCATTCGCCCCAACCGCCAAAACCATAGCCATTGTTATTGTTGTCACGACCTACTGCGTAGCCTTCCGCAAATCCGTTTTCCATAAATGTTTAATCTCCTTAAAAAAATATTTGCTATAATCTTTGTTGCGCACCCAAAGATAAATAGTTTAACGTTTATTACCCCTTGCCATTTGTTCGATTTGGGCTGGGTTGATACCCCTTTGTTGTAGCATTTGCATTGCTAAACTTTGGGGGTTTTGACCTTGTATTTGTTTTGCAAATTCAGGGTTGCTTTGTAGTATGTTTTGTACAAATGCTTGTGGGTTATTTCCACCTTGTTGCATCATAGACATAATTAGTTGCATAGGGTTGTTTCTCATAATCTACTCTCCTTATTCCAATTCGGTATTTTCAAGTTTGTCTTGTAGAGCCTTTATTTGTGCCTGTAAGCCGAGAAACTCTTTACGTGTCACATAATCCAATTTGCCATCTTTCTCGGTTGTAGGTGGGGCATAATCGGTCAGTTGCCTTGTTCTAATAGTTTTCTTGCCCCAATAGTCCGTAGCGACCTCAAATTGTAGCGTTTCATCTTGCAAAGTGTAAACCATAATACTATTAGGGCTTGCGAAACGACCAAGTGCGTCTTCGGCACTTGTTACATAAATTCGGTTAGACACTTGTTGTTGAGTAGTGTTATTTTGTTGTTGTGGTTGTTGATTATGAGTATAGCCATAACCAGCATAATTGTTGCCATAATACATAGTTGTATCTCCTTTATTTGTTTTTCTATAAGCATTATACCAAATAAAAATGTCCAAAAATGGACAAGTTTAAGACTTTTTTCACGAATAAAAAAAGGGCGTCTACTTTTCAGTAGACACCCATTGCAAAGGGGGATATATCCAAGTGCAAAGCACTATGGTATCAATTTATTTATTTTCTTTCTAGCCGACTTGTAAATTCGCCTAACTTGTCTATCGGAATAACCAATCTCGTAACCAACCTTTGTGTCGGAGTAGTCTTTGAACTCTTTAAGGATAAATACCGCTTGTTCTTCCTTTGTTAAATAAGGTTTCCAATCGTCAAATCTTTTAGACAGGAACTCGGCAACTATTTTGTCAATTTTGTCCATAATTTACTTACGCTTAACCGTCCTCTCTACTACTCGACTTGTGACCTTTACTTCACATTGTTTGTTATCAACATTGTTACTTTTAGTGGTTGTAGGCTTTTTGCCATTATTGTTGCCAATAGTACTGTCTTTAATTGTTATTGTTATTTTTTCGTAAAACGTTACAGGCATAAATAATACCCCCACCAATAATTATTGCAGCCACAACAATACCTGCAAAAATCAAGATTTCGCCATTTTCGGTAGTTGTCATTGTACCTGTTACAGTATTAGAACCATCGCTACCAATGTTGATACTTGTATTGTCGCCATTGTTGTTGCCGATTTCAGTACCCTGTATTTCGACAGTAGTTTCCTTTACAAGAGTGGCATTAGAAAAATACAAAACCATAAAGATTATGGCAGTAAGCAAACATACTATACAAGCCACTCTCCAAAATGCGTCATTTTTGTGCTTTTCTCTCATAAGTTTTTCGCAAACTGCACAATCTTTATTCATTTAGTTACACTCCCTTAAAAAAGTTTTTTACGATTTTAACTTCTTCGTACAAAGAATTATACTTTTGTTGTTCCTCTAAATACTTTTGGTCAACTGCATTGTAACGAGCCAATAGGTCGTCATATCTTTGTTGCAAGTATTCAAGTTGACCTGCCAAATCTTCTTTTTCTTGGATTAGTTTAGCGACATCTACATCAACTTCAATATCGCTTTCAACTAGGTTTTCAACAACAGTATCTTTTTCGACTACATTTTCGGTGTAGTGTGGGTTTTCAAACCATTCGATATTTACAGCAGTTACAGGTGTGCCCTTGCCCTCGTCAAAGTAGTATCTTTTCTTACCGCTTTTAGCCGAAGTTACTGCACGATAGTAAGGAATGTTGTTTTCCACAACATAGTCGAAAAGTTCCTTTACTTCAGCCTTTGCAACAACATCTTGCATTTCGCAATGTAGTTCGTCAATCATTACAATCTTTGCTGTCATTGTAGTTCGTCCTCCTCTTCAACTTGTGGTGCTGGTTGGGTTTTATTTGCACTCTCGTTCTTTTTTGCGTTTAGTGTTTCAAGTCTTTCAGTAGAAATCTTTTGAACGTGAACAAGCAAAGCATTGCCAACAAGTTTGACAAGGGCTTTTACTCCATAATTTTCGTATGCAGCATAGATTGCTTTGTTCATAGCCAAAATCGTACACGCAAGCACGCCGAAAGACACCCACTCGAAACCGCCTGTGCAAACCAAATAGATTGCGCTGCCCGTAATTGATAAGCCTGCCGAAATACCGCCAAAGACATATTGTCTTTTCTCTTTGGCAAGTTTGTCGAACACACCTATCACTTTAAGAAATCCAAGAATGAAAATTCCTGAACAAGCGATTAAGCAAAGTTGCCAACCGTAAGTCTTGAAGAACTCTAGTATCATAGTAGTTACCTCGTTTTGTTCCATAATAGTTGCTCCTTATTATTATATTAAGTTGTAGTTGCCTACTAACTTGCAGGGTTAAGAGATTGTATGTAGTTGACAAGGGCAGGTGTACCCGCAACTAACAATACAATTATAACATAAAATATTACTGCTAACAAGTATCCTATCCAATTTTTTTTCAAAATAGTCGCAAGTTTACCTGCAAAAACAATGATAGGTGTGATTGTTAGTGTTGCGATAAACCAATAAATGCAAAACCAAAATCCTGCACCTATTTTCATAAGTTTTTGTTGCCATTTAGGGCAGTTTTCGTCAACTCCGTAAACCGAGCAAGCGTACCTGTTTCGTTCAAGGTGTGCTTGAGAGTTTTCGGTGTTCCTTATTTGTTTTTCAGTATCGAGTTCGGTGTGTATAATTTCCTTCGCACCCTCTCTTACCTTTGTTTTGATTTCCTCGTCAGTTTCGACAATGTTAATCAACTCTTTGTTTTGCAAGGCAGTAACTACCTGCCTTGCGTTAGTTTGTGACAATTTATTAAAGTTTTCAAGCCCTTGATTTGTAACAGCCGTACAAGTTTCGGTTTGTTCAGCATCAAGCAATTCGTCTTCAAGCAAATCTTGTTGCTCATCAATAATTTGTTCTACCATAATCAACTAATCTCCGATAAGTCTTTCCAAACAGGGGCTTTATTGCTGCCTTGACTTACAAGCACTTGACCTGCTGTTCCAGCCGACGTCGGTGCGTAAAATACTTGTGTTGGCATATGTGCTGTATTGTTTAGGTTCATACGAGTTGCACTTTTAATAATAAATGTAAAATCGGTATCAGTAACCTGTACTATCTCGCCAACGCCATTTGAAAAAAGGACGTGTTGCCCTACAATGGCAGTTCCTATTTTTACATTTGTAAGCCCCGCAGTATATCTTTGATTGACTTGTGATGACGACATAACTAGTTGTGTATAACAACAAAATTTAACGTTATCCAAATCCTCGTCCGAGCCGCCACTTTCAGGCACATCAATCCAAGTCGGCGCTTTGTTTTGACCACCGCTTACCAACATTTGACCAACAGTACCAGCAGTCGTTGGAGCGTATATTCCTTTTGTTGTAGAAATTTCGCCATTTATTGTAATTCTACTGTAAGCAACAACTTGTGCAGTAAAATCGCCATTATCATCAACGCTTTTTACCAATGCAATACCATTAGAGTACAAAGCATATTGACCTGCTACAGGAGTGCCTGCATTTACACGGCTTTTCTTTGTTTCAATAGTTTTGCCCGTACTTTCAGTAATCATTGTTTGGCAGGCACAACAAAGTTGTATTGCACCACCCTCGAAAGGGTCTTTGTCGCCAATAACCATAACTTCGCCAAAATTACCATCCATTTGCATTTCATTTTCGCCAAATGTCGCTCTTATTTCCATAGTTATAGCCCCCTATCAAGTACTTCGCCAACCTGCACTTCGCACACTTTTGTTGTAAGCGCATCGCCCGCAGTTGTAGTTACATACATTTGGATTTTAACAGGTCTTTTATCGTTAAACACTCTCGTGTCATCTTCGGTTAGTTTCCAAGAGATTTTGTTTGGTTCTAAAACAAAATCGCTAAAGTTATTTTTTGTAAGCACAATTTCGTTGCCTTGTTTGTACACAATCTCTATCGTTTCGATAAAGGCTGTGTCAAGGTTTATAATAAAACTATGCGTAGGTGTTGTTCTTGCGTAAATCATATATGCCTCCTAAATCAAATCGTCAAAGTTTTGATTTACTGTATCAATGATATAGTCAACATATAAACCTTTAATATCTACATCATTGATTTTTTCCATTGCCGAGAATACTGCTCTAGCATTGACTTCGCATACGATGGGCGTGTCGTTTTCGCCAAACATTAGGTCGATACCACAATAATCACAACCGATTACTTTTGCTGTTTTTTCGGAAATGTCAATAAACTCGAATGGGATTTTCCACTCTTGACCAACTGCGTTATTGTGTAGGTTTACTACAAAGTCGCCATTTGTCGTTTTCTTGTAGTAACTTGCAATATACTTACCGCCAACACAAGTTACTCTCACTCCACGATTTTTTGTTGTTTCGCAAAATTCTTGTAAAATGTATGGGGTTTCTTTGCTTTCAAGGTCGCTTATAAGTTGCTTAAAGTCTTTGTAATAAGAAACCAAATGCACCTTTTCTCCGAAACTACCGAAACGGTCTTTTACGACCACTTTTTTGAGCAACTTGCCGTTTTCATCTTTCTCAAGCAATCCGCTTTCTTTTGCTTGCTCTACTGTTTCGTATGTAGGCATTTGTGGTATATTTGCATTGTGTAGAACTTGATAACATAGCCATTTATCGTCACAGTTAGTTACAGCAGTCGGCGTATTGAATACTCGAATTCCATCTTGTTCTAGCAAGTCAAACAAGCCAAACCAATCATAGTTTTTATGATATAATAGTAGCACAAAATCCCAATGTTCAGTAAACGGTTGCTTAATTTTGTTCGCGTTTAGTAGGTTGTAGAAATTTTGCATTTCCATTATTTCCAACTCAACACCTTTTTTTTCAAATTGTTTGCGAAAAACAATCGCAGTTTTTTGTGTATTATGTACTAATGCTAATCCTTTCATTTTTATTCTCCCATACTAAATTCTTTGAACAAGTATTGTTGATTATAAGTAAGTCGTAGTTCGTAAATATCTTCAAGACCATGTGTACCACTAGTCGTGTAAATAACAATAGTATCGTCGCCTTGCACTTCAATACCCCAAACAGCCTCTCCCGCTATTGCACCATTTGCGGGTACAATAGCGTTGTATCCCACATTGGACACTATTGCGTTTCGTATTTTATCTTCCACCGACAAATAAATTCCATCATTGCCCAATCTACCGAACAGTCTAAAAACAATCCTGTTATAGTCATCGCTTGCATCCGTTATTGCGTAAGTATATACACGAGAGGCGTTAAAATCTCCAAAAAGAAGAGCAGGGTCAGTCCACGATGGCATGCCACTTCCGTTTGACCGCAAAATGTAGCCGCTTGCACCGGCACTTGTGGGTGCGTAAAAATTAGTTTCGTTTATTGCTCTTGATGTGCCGTTAAACATAATTCGCATTATTTGTTCAACCGTACATCTAACATAATTGTTATCTATTGATGTAATCAAACCAAAACCGTTTTGGAACAACACTCTACCACCCACAACAGGAGTACCTGATATGTTGTTTTTTCCAATAGACGTTGTTTTGCCTATTTGAGTAGTTGTGCTTACTGAAGCAACACAACAAAATTGTATTTCGCCCACATCGGCACTACTACCACCGCCATTTTGGGCAACATAATCTTGCACATATTCTTGTGTTGCCAAAACGCCACCTGTTGATGGAAAAGCAAGTTCCGCCCTAAAACCATCTTCTTCTGGCACATAAGTATCATAATGCACAATAGAGTGGGGTGTTATTTCTAGACCGTCCGTTCCTGATGGGTCTTCATAACTTTCATTTTTAAGGAAAACAGGTTTTGTAAATGTCTTTTCGCCTGTAATTGTTTGTGCAGTATCGGTTGTTACCGCATTTGCAGGAGTACTTCCCCCACCACCCGTGCCGTTTTGTTCAAGGTATTCTACTCGGTTTTCAAGTTCTACGAAATCTTGGACAGTAATGTTTTTATCTATAACGTTACCTTTCCAAGCATCAAGATAGTTCCATACTTTTACCTTTACAGGCATAAAAGGTACAATTTCGTTCCCTTTTTTAGCCTTAATGCCGATATATCCATACCCAGCAGTCGCCATACCTTTTGGCAAAGTAAATGTATTTGTAGTGATATGGCTTGTAGGAACGCTATCCCCTTTAGAATTTACCATTTCTACACTAAAAGTATAGCCGTTCCAAACGTTTTGGTCGTACACGATTTCAAACTGTGTAGCATTTTCTTCGCCTGCAATAATACGGTAATTGTTTGGGCTTTCAATCGACACATCGTTGTATGTAGCCGTAGCCACCCTGCTTTCTAATAAATGTATTTTAATTGTAGCCATTTTGTTTTATCTCCTTTAGTTTGTTTTCCAACCGATATGGCTTGTTCCATAAAGAACATTATCGTTATCCCCAAGATTTGGAATATTGGTTATCGCTTTTACTCCTATTCCACCACTCTTTTGAAACACTATTGCTAAAGCGTAATATTCAACCATATTATCTCTATCAATTCGCCAACCACAAGACGTCAAAATGTCCGTTGTTGGTCTAAATCCAACAGGTAAGGTTTCGTTAAAAACGAGCCACCCTTCCACAACGTTGTTAAACGACATTGGGCTTGTAGTAGTATCCAATTTACACACTACTTGGTGTGCTTTTCTTTGCAACGTCAATGTTGCAAATTGTTGAACTTCGCCATTGCTTTTTGTGTCAGTAAGATTTATTGTTTTTGTTTCATGCCCAATATCGTGTGCAATTCGATTTTCTACATATTGAGTTGTAGCGATTTTCAAACTGTTGTCGCCTAAGTCTTGCGTAGTACCTGTAACGCTACTACCAATAGTACCAATAACCGTATCGCAGGTTAGTGAGTGGTATGCGTATGCAGGCATATTATTCAAGTAGATGTTTCTTTCGCCATTTTTGTATAGCAACAAGTTGTAGGTTTTTTTTGAACCCTCAGTTATTTCAGGAGAAAACGTGTCGTTTGTCGTTAGTATAGAGAACGTGTCAATAGTTGTTCCATCATTATGCAATACAAACTGCGCGTAAACATTGCTCTCGGCAATATTATCTATGTCCTCAAGCAATTCGCCACGATAACCTTTATGTACAACAACACCCTTTTTTAATACAGGGTTGTTGCCTGATACTATATAATCCAAGCCTTCAACGATTGCACTACCGCCCACTATAAAATCAATAATGTTTGCATCAAAATCAGGTGTTATTACGTTTTGATTAGTTGTTTTATCGCCAATAC
>JAEIGA010001234.1_pt1 | contig 39516 bp, 27 predicted proteins | sample 9270691 | NCBI WGS metagenome assembly JAEIGA01 (sample SAMN17057246, study PRJNA624740) | gut metagenome | biome: biome; isolation source: fecal sample | host: Bos grunniens | place: China: Xizang | collected 2019
TAAATTCCACCCTACCAAAGCACCTCTCATGATTTACGAATGCCATATCGGTATGGCTGCCGAAGAAGAAAAAGTAGGTACTTACAACGAATTCCGCGAAAACATTCTTCCTCGCATTGCTCAAGCAGGCTACAACTGCATCCAAATCATGGCAATCCAGGAGCACCCATACTACGGCTCTTTCGGCTATCACGTGTCAAGTTTCTTCGCTGCATCATCACGTTTCGGTACTCCTGAAGAACTCAAACGCCTCATCGATGAAGCCCACAAACTCGGCATTGCTGTAATCATGGACATCGTACACTCTCATGCAGTGAAAAACGAAGTCGAAGGTCTCGGACGTTTCGATGGCACCCCATACCAATACTTCCATGGTGGCGACCGTCGCGAACATCCAGCTTGGGACTCACTCTGCTTCAACTACGCTAAAAACGAGGTGCTCCACTTCCTCCTCTCTAACTGCAAATTTTGGCTCGAAGAATACAAATTCGATGGTTTCCGCTTCGATGGCGTAACTTCGATGATATATCGAAACCATGGTCTCGGTCAAGATTTCAAAGGTTATGAAGACTACTACAACCTCAACCAAGACGGAGATGCCCTCTGCTATCTCACTCTTGCTAACAAACTCATCCACGAAGTAAATCCAGAAGCAATCACTATCGCCGAAGAAATGTCAGGATTGCCTGAATTGGCTGTACCATTCGACGAAGGTGGTGTCGGTTTCGACTTCCGCATGGCTATGGGTATTCCTGATTTCTGGATTAAATACATCAAAGAGGTGCGCGATGAAGATTGGAAAGCAGGACACATCTTCTACGAAATGACAAATCGCCGCCTTGGCGAAAAAACTATATCTTACGCCGAATCGCACGACCAAGCCCTTGTAGGCGACAAAACTATCATCTTCCGCCTCATCGATGCCGATATGTATTGGCACATGCAACGTGGCGACGAAACTTTCATGGTCAATCGCGGTATGGCTCTCCACAAAATGATTCGCCTCATGACTGCCGCTACTATCAATGGTGGTTATCTCAACTTCATGGGCAACGAATTTGGCCACCCTGAGTGGATTGACTTCCCTCGCGAAGGCAACGGATGGTCTCACAAATACGCTCGTCGTCAATGGTCTTTGGTTGACCGCAAAGAGTTGCACTACTGCGACCTTGCTCATTTCGATGAAGAAATGGTAAAACTCATTCGCAAAGAATATCGCTTCAGCGAATCTCCAATCGAAAAAGTGTGGGACAACGAAGGCGACCAACTCGTAGCATTCCGCCGTCGCGACCTTTTGTTTATCTTCAATTTCAACGGCGAAAAATCATTTACCGACTACGGCATCCTTGTGAAAAAAGGTGTTTATAACGTAGTACTCAACACCGATGCTACCGAGTTTGGTGGCTTTGGCTTTGCTGATGACACAATCGAACACCACACCGTAGCTTCTCACCTCAAAAACAAAGAGTGGCTCCAACTCTACATTCCTGCCCGCTCTGCCCTCGTCCTTCGCCGCAAAGACTAAATAAGTTGAAAACAACAACTTTCACATTTCAACTTTCAACTTGTAAGATGACTTTCGAACCTGAAGTACAAGCGTTAATCCAACGCTTCGAAAACATAATAAGTCAAGGTGCTGTGCAATACCTCGACACCGATGACCTCGAAACCATAATCGATTGTTATATCGCCATCGACCAACTCGACAAAGCGCGTATAGCACTCAATTATGCTTATCGTATACACCCAGCTTCTACCGAAATTCATTGCAAAGAAGGCAAGCTCTTGCTCATGGAAGGCAACTACGAAGAGGCTATCAAAATCCTTGATGCAATCCCAAACCCTGAACCTGACTATATTGCTATACTTGCCGAGTGTCACTTACGAATGTATAACTTTTCCAAAGCAAAAGAACTATTTTCTCGATACCTAACACTTTGCAATCCTAATGAATTAGCCGCAATATTTGCCGATATAGCTTCGCTCTACAACACTCACAACCAACCTGATTTGGCTCTCGAATTCATCGAAAGTGGCATTGCTCTTTTCCCCGACGACATTACTCTCATTACAGAAAAAGCCATTGCTCTCGAACAAACCGAACAACTCGACGAGGCTGCAAAACTCTTCACCACTGCCCTCGACAACAACCCCTACCAACCTGAATTATGGTGCATGCTCGGCTCTATTCTGTTCCGTCAAAACAACTTCACAAAAGCAATCCGCGCCTACGACTATGCCCTCGCTATCGAACCTAACGATACTCTCACTCGCCTACAGCGCGGACATTCTCTCTTCAATCTCGGTCTATTCAACGAAGCCATCGAGCCTTACGAAGAATATCTCGCCGAACATCCCGACGACGCAGTAGTAATAACTTTCCTTGCCGAGACCTACGAAAATATCGACAATCTCCAACGCGCCAAAGAGTTATACCTACAAGCATTGGAAATCTACGACGAAATTCCAGAGGCTTGGATTGGACTTGCATCTTGTCAACACGACATCGACGGACTCATCACAGCCTACGAAACTATAAAAAAGGCTGACGAAAAATTCCCAGAAAATCAACATATTATCTATTGTATGTCGCGCATCGAAGCCGACTTAGCCGCTACCAATTTCGACGATTTTCTGCTCAATCAGTCACTCCAACACCTACTATTCTGTCTCGAAAACGACCCCGAAAACGAAACTCTCAACTTCGAAGCAGCCAACATACTCCTCCAATTCGGCGACTACGAGAATGCAATAAAACTCTACGAAGTAGCATACAGCAAAAATCCGTTTATCGAGAAACTAACTCTCTTTATGTCAATGAACTACTTCGCACTCGGCGATACCGAAAAAGCAAAACAATTCCTCGACATCGCTCGCGAAACAATATCAAATGCCGACGAAATATTTCTATCCCTATTCCCTAACGCAAAATCAACCATTAAATAAATATGAAAAAAACACTAATCCTACTATTCTGCATCCTAAATTGCACATTCATCAATTTAAAAGCCAATCAATCAGATTCTATAGTTCCTATTACTACTATAGATTCTATAACCTCTACTAATTCTATAGATACAATTCCTCATTCCTCACTCCTCATTCCTCATTCTGAGAGTAAATCCTACGTCGACATAATCGCCAATTGGTACAACGACCACATGAACTACGGAACAATCACGGCCCTCATGGCTATCGAAAGTTCGTTCATTCCATTCCCTTCCGAAGTAGTTGTACCCCCAGCAGCAGCAGTCTCTGTACGCGAAGACTCTAACCTCAACTTCCTATTAATCATTATCTTCGCCACTATCGGAGCAATCATCGGAGCATTGGTCAACTACTTCCTCTCTATATCTCTCGGTCGCGCTATCATCTACAAATTCGCCGATAGCCGTCTTGGTCGTCTATGCCTTCTTTCAAGCGACAAAATCCAACAAGCCGAAGACTATTTCAACCGAAAAGGTGCGGTTGCCACATTCGTTGGACGCCTCATTCCAGGCATCCGCCAACTCATCTCTATCCCAGCAGGTTTGGCACGTATGCCACTTCTTCCGTTCATCGGATTCACAGCTCTCGGCGCAGGCATCTGGAACGCAATTCTTGCCACTATCGGCTATATCGTAGGCGACAACATGGACCTCATCAACCAATACTCACACGAAATGGGCTACATCATCCTCGCCATCATCGCCCTCGTTGCCATCTACTACATCATCAAAAAATTCATAAAAAAGAAATAAAACAGTTGACCATTACCGCATATTGTCCCCCCTGTCTTAGGGGGACGAACGAAGCGGAGAGGGTCAAAAACCGTTGACTATTGACTATAGACTAATTAATATGAAATTCGCTCTAATCGGACATCCCGTAAGCCACTCATTTTCGGCAGACTACCTCAATACCCGCTTCAAAAACGAAGGTATTGATGCCCACTACGAATTGATTGACCTACCCGATATAGCCGAATTTCCCACACTCATTCAATCAGGCAAATACGATGGTTTCAACATAACAATACCTCACAAAAAATCAATCATACCCTACCTCGACCATCTATCACCCGAAGCACAAGCCGTAGGTGCCGTAAACGTGATACAAATCACCGATAACCAACTCATCGGGCACAACACCGACATAATCGGTTTCCGCGACACCCTCACGCCACTACTTAAACCTTATCACACTCACGCAGTCATATTAGGTACAGGCGGTGCCTCACAAGCAGTGCAATACGTACTCCGCCAACTCAACATACCATTTCGCCTCGTGACTCACAAACAATTGGATGCCAACACAATAACCGATTTAGCCCCAATCATCATCAACACCACACCACTCGGCATGCACCCACACACCGACACAGCACCCAATATCGACTACAACCAACTAACCGACCGACATCTACTCTACGACTTGGTCTACAACCCAACCGAAACCCGCTTTCTTCAGTTAGGAGCACAACACGGAGCCACCACCCAAAACGGACTCGCAATGCTCTACCGCCAAGCCGACGCCGCCTTAAATATTTGGTTATAAAAATAATAAATATACACATTCTATCTTTGAAGTTAATAAAAAGATTTTTGTTCTTGTGTCATTCTGTCTAAAAAAATAAAAAACTATGCAAATCGAAATCATCAACAAATCACGCCACGCTCTCCCTCAATACAGCACACCTTTATCTGCAGGTATGGACTTGCGTGCCAACATCGACGAACCTATAACTCTCAACCCTTTAGAAAGAAAACTAATCCCAACAGGTCTATATATCGCTCTCCCTGAAGGATATGAAGCACAAATTCGTCCTCGTTCAGGTCTTGCTATCAAAAATGGCATCACCGTACTCAACACTCCAGGCACCATCGACGCAGACTATCGTGGCGAAATTTGCGTTATATTAGTGAACCTCAGTAACGACCCATTCACCATCAACGACGGCGACCGCGTATGCCAAATGGTCATCGCACGCCACGAAACTGCCCAATGGCTTCCTGTCGAAACTCTCTCTACCACCGAACGTGGCGAAGGCGGATTCGGTCACACTGGCAAAAAATAACCCCAACCTATCAAGTCTATCTTTATGCCCAATAATTTAAAACACATTTTTCTCTCTCTATTCTACATTCTGCATTGTGCATTGTATATTGATTTATCGGCTCACGAAGAGTATGCCGATTCAATGTTTCGTGCTCAAATCGCAACAGAACAACTCACCGACTCCACTCTCGCCGACCGCCTATATTACAATCTTTTCAAGGCAAAAGAACACCAAATAAAACAGCAAAACAACGAAGCCCTTACTCTCTTAGTTGCTAATATACAACTTGATAGCACCGCTACACACCCCGAAATTTATGCTACCTCAGCATACATGATTCACCAAATCCTCTACTCCGCAAAACAATATAGTGAGGCTTTTAACTTCATCCAACTTGCTCATCAACACAACCCTAACAATACCGTCTACCTACAAAGTCTGGCTTGGATGGAATATGGTTTCCAACAATACGATTTAGCTATAAAACACTTCAAAGAACTCAACAAACGCCTCCCTTACAACTCATCTAACATCTACAGCCTCTGCCAAATATACCTTCAAAACCAACAATACAACAAAGCCCTCAAAGAACTCAAAAAATACCAATTCCTCGAAGGTCACTCGGTGCAAATACTCAACCAACGCGCCGACATATATCTCAAAGCAGGCAAACCTCAAAACGCAGAAAAAGAGATTATTAACTACATAAAACAATACCCCGAAGACTACTTCGAAGCCTCTTTCCTCCTCGCCAACATCTACAAAATCAAAGGCGAAAACGAAAAACGCTTAGCCATCTACAACCAACTCAATCAAAAATACCCCGACAATGGCTCTGTACTCCTATCTTTAGCACAATACTACAAAGAATCCGACGACGATTTATACGAAAAATACACCATCGACGCCGTAAAATCTACCCTCTTCACAGCCACCGATGCCGTAAAAATCATCCGTCCCATTCTCTCAGGCTATGTGCAAAATAACGACACTACCAATATCTATCCACTACTCAACACGTTAGCACAAATATACCCTAACGAAACCCCTATCATCGAACTCAAAGCCGATGTCTATAAGGCATTAAAAGATACAACAAATTGGCGCACAACTCTCTACGATTTGCGCAAAATAAAGAACAAAGACGAAATTCTTGATTTCGAACTCGTCACTCTTGCCGAATCTCTCCAAGACAAACAAGAAATCTACAATCTTACAAAAGAAGGTTACAATAAATACCAAAACGATAAATGGGCATACTACTACATAATCAGCCTTGCCCAAAACCAAATGACCGACACTCTCTTCAGCGAAAGTAACCTCATATTACCTACGCTCACCAACTCCAACATCAAAAGCCGTATCTATCAAATGGTTGGCGACACCTACTCTTCTCAAAACCAAGACTCTCTCGCTATGGCTATGTACGACAGTTGTCTCGTCTATGACCCTAATAACTCAGGTGCGCTCAACAACGTAGCATACAACATAACCAAACAGCCTAACCCTGACCTTAAAAAAGCTGAAAAAATGGCTGCCAAAGCCCTTGAATTAGACCCCGAAAGCATCTATATTCTCGACACTTACGCTTGGATTCTATTTTTACGTGGCGACAATTTCTTGTCTGAATTCTATTTCGACAAACTCCTCCGCGTCGAAAAAGAACAAAACACCGAACCAAGCATCGAAACCCTCTACCACATCGGATGCCTATACCTCAAAACCAATCGCATCGAACAAGCCAAAGAGATGTGGCTCAAAGCCTTAGAACTCTATAATGCCAACCCCGACAACTTCGACGAAAAAGACGTAATCGAAACAATCCAAAACTTCTTTAAAGACAATGAAAACAAATAAAATTCTTATCATACTAATACTTATTGCAAGTATTCTCGTTGGTTGTAAAACTCAACAACGCAAACAACGCCCAGACCAACACCGCATTGCTCCTCGCATATCTGTATGTGATTTAGCCCAAAAATCATACGAAGCACAACCTTATTTCACAACAATGAATATATCCAAAATGTCAATGTCTATCAACTACGGACAAATGACTTTCACAGTGAAATCATCAATACGCATCGCTACCGATAGTCTCCTATCTATCAGCATACAACCTGCGCTCGGCATCGAAATGTTCCGTGCCGAATTCACTCCATCTGGCTTCAAAGTTTACGACAAAATGAATCGTCGCTACTCCGAAAATAGCTACGAATACATCAAACTCAGTTGGGGGTTAGATGTTGACTACAAAGCCATCGAAGCTCTATTCTCTCATCGCATATTCATTCCTCAATCAACTGACCCTAACGAAATCTGCAAAGATTTCCGCATCGAATATCTTGCCGACACCACCGCTATCGTAAGCAACACTCCAATCGGTAAATACACACAACAATTCGATATTGATATGAATAACTACCGCCTAACGATGAGTGGATTACGTTATGAAGATCAACTTGTTATGGCCATTACCTATGGCGCACTCAAATCATTCGACAAAACCCTCTTCCCTGAAACGGTTTACCTACAAACTACAATGACCGAAACAAATGTCTCAGCTACCCTTAACATAGAAAAAGTTAAATTCAACGAACCTCTTTATACATCACCAATCAACACATCTCGCTACAAAAAAGTAGGTTTCATGGATCTCATCAAAAAATAATAACTAATCATTACAGCCAATTCCTCTATTACCCTTATAGAGCTTATTTAAACTCATAAATAAAAAAAGAGTGTGTGTTAAAAAATATCAACACACACTCTTTTCTTATTTATAGTAACACTTAAAATTTATATAATAAAGTTACAACAACATTATGACGCATAGTCTTTATATTTGCCAAATATTTTTGCTCTGTAGGATTCTTAACTCCATAATAACCATTACCTAATAATTCGGCACCTTGCTGATATGGTGAAAATGCCTGATTTTGTTGACTATAAGCATAAGTTAGGTCTATACCAAAACCATTATAACGATAACCAAAACCACCCGCAGCATAGAACAATCCTTTATCGGCAAATACCTCCATATCGGTACGTGTAGTATTATCAAGTAATGTTCGAGAAGCAGTTGAGGCTAGGTTTGGTGTGCGATATGCAGCTCCTGCACGGAATGAGAATTGTGATGCAATACGGAATTCAGCACCTGCTTTGATTGTATGTGTAGCAAGTGATTGTTGACGAATTTCATTATTTTCATATACAAATTCAGGTTCAGCAAAAAGATAATCAGATTTTTCTCCTTTAAAACGCATACCTGGATTATTAGCATATTGATAGTCTATATTAATAAGAGCAACTTTACCGATTACAAATCCAACAGATGCTTGCGCTTTGAGTGGCGAATGAAACCTATAATCACTATTCGTATATTTTTCATAATCATATCGTGAAGGAATTGAATATTCGACATAATCGTAATCAGCTGATGTACCTTCACCAACAATTTTAGCATAATAACTATCAGTCATATTATACCACGTTGGTGTTTGAAACGATGCACCGATGCGCATCCAAGATACTGGGCGTACAATGACTCCTAAACGAATATTGCACCCTATGCCTGATGAATTGAATACATTTTTTAGTATTGCACTTGCTCCATTATCATACATCTCGCCTGAATTAGAGATAAGTTGATAGTTAAGCGTTTGCAAACCAATGCCTGCACCAATATAAAGATAATGCCCTACGTTAGCGGCGTATGAAAAATTATACTCATCAATGCGACCACTTTCTTCTCCACTATATGCCATACGATTAGTATTGTAAGCGTATGGAGTATAAAACGAAGAATCAGGATTCATTGGGTCAATCAAATAACCTTGATAGCCAAGAACAGAAAGGTACGGAGCATAGAGATTATCTTCATGAATTTCAGAAGGATAAAATCCATTTGTAAAATCTGCCATCATATTAGTCATAGATGATGTACCCATAGCAGATACAGATGTTTGACGATGGAAGTCTTTGAGACGATTATATGTGAAACTAAAATTACTTGATACATAGCCATGGTCTCTACCTGTTTGCAACGACATCACATAACTCAACTGATTGAAATTGAAGAAGAAATCATTTTGTTTCACTGCATTAGTAGGCGAAGTAGATAACGTAACCGATGGAGTTGCATTGAGAGTAAAACTCAATTCAGAAGAACGATAGATACCAAGTGCTGCAGGGTTGTCGAGCACTGCAGAAGGGTCGCCACCAAGCGCACCCATTGAGCCTGCCATCGACATATAGCGAGCCGTACCCAAAATATCTGTATTAGCATATTTTGAAGCATCCATCAAACCTTGACCAAATGCATAATGCATAATAAAGGCACAAAACACAAGACATGAGATACGAGACACGAGACAAGAAATTAATGATTTTATATTTGCCATATTATATATTTTAATAACAAGTAATTATTAATTTTTCAACTATTATCTACGGCGAGTTGACGAACTACTTGAACCTCCTGAACGACCACCGCCACTACTACCGCCACTGAAACCACCCGATGTACGTGTTGTAGAAGATGATGACGATGGGCGATATGTTGAAGACGAACGTGTAGAAGTAGATGAACTACTTTTTACAGTCGAAGTAGAACGACGTGTCGTTGTTGACGATGAACTATTAACAGTTGAGGTTGTACGAGTTGTTGATGTTGCAGGAGCTACTTCGCGTGTAGTTGTAGGACGAGCAGGCAATGTAGCTGTAGCAGAAGGCCTTCTATTTGTTGAAGTTGATGCACCACGAACAGTTGATGTAGATGTTTTTACATCATTTACACGACGTACAGCAGCAGATGTAGTTGAAGTAGATACTCTATTAGCTGATACAACACTATTCGCTACCCTCGAAGTACTATTTACATTTCTACGCTCATTTTCATTGCCACGAGCCACATAATCACCCCAATCAGGTTTTGGATTATGAGGATGATGCACACTTCCACCATGATGAGGTGGATAATAACCAGGATAATAATGATGATGGTGGTGATGTCCCCAATATGGGTCATAACATCCTGCATATCCCCAATAAGGAGTGTAGAATGGGTCATACCAAGAATTATAAAATCCATAGAAATATGGGTCGTAATAACCTACCGACCAACCATAAAGACTACGATTCCAATAATAACTTGAAGAATAATATGGTCCATAATAATATGGACGATTCCAATAATAACTACTCCAATCCATATATGGATAGTTGTAGTTTTCTGTAATTTCAATATTATTGCCATTGACATCTACAACATATTGGCCATCAGTAAGTACAAAAACATTAGTTGTGTAATTAGGGTCGGCAATATGAGCCAAACGGTCTTGCGTAGTATCACTATCGGCACGATGAAACATATTGATACGCGCAGTATAAGAGAGTTGAGAGTTATTATCGTACAAATCAGACTTGCCAGACGAGTCGGACAAATCGGACTCATCTCGTATCTCGAGTCTCGTGTCTCGTGTCTCTTTTTTTATATCCTTTTTTGGATTAAAATAGATGTCATCATAATCATATTTTTGAGTAAATGCACAATGCACAAAACACAATGCACAAACTAATAAAAACAATCTTTTCATAATAATATCCTCCTTTATGTCTATTTAGACCATATAACACACAAATAGTTTAAAACAATTCTATAATGTAATATATCAACATGGATACACATAAAATCAATTTAATACCAATACTTAACATAGTACCAACGAAAGTAGCTAAACCACTACGCAAAGCCATTTCACCAGATTTACCACCAACTATTTCTCCAATTATAGCACCAAGAAGTGTGCCAAATATCATACCAATAGGAGTAAATATAATACCCACAATCATACCTATTATACTACCAGTTATACCTGATTTAGAACCACCTACTTTTTTCGTAGTCCATATTGGTAAATAATAATCAAGCACTACAACTGCCACAACAACAATAGCCCACATTAACAAAAACAATGTAGAAAATTGTACTTTATCAGTCATTTGTAGCAACAATAAACCCACATAACTCAGTGGAGGACCAGGCAATGCAGGTACTACCGAACCTACAATACCCAAAATCATAAATATTGCTGCTAATATAAAAAGAAATATATCCATAATTACCTACCATTACAAAACACAAAAAATATTCAAAAAAAGAATCACCCTACTCACTGCACCACAACTACATCATTGATAATGCTTTTTTCACAATCTTACCCACCGCCATCGTCGCATCCTCTTTCATCAACTTCTCAACCACCTTCACCGACGCAGCCTTTTGGAATCCCAACGCAACCAATGCTGCCACAGCCTCTTCCATATTCTCATTATTCGCCAACGACGACACATTCCCCACTCCTAACTCCTCACTCCTAACTCCTAACTCAACTTTGTCTTTCAAATCCACAATAATCCTTTGTGCTGACTTCAAACCAATACCCTTCACCGACTTAATTGCATTCACATTGCCCGTAGCAATAATCTCTTGCAACTCCGCTACCGTAAAACTCGACAAAATCATTCGTGCCGTAGCCGCACCCACACCACTCACCGAAATAAGCAGTAAAAACAACTCCCTTTCAGCCTTAGTCAAAAAGCCATACAACACATGCGCATCCTCTCGTATATTCTCATAAACATACAATCTCGCAGCCGATTGCCCCTGCAACTCTTGATACGTCACAAGCGACACATTCAACATATAGCCAACGCCATTTGTCTCCAAAACACAATAAGTCGGAGTCAAATCCGCAATTTCGCCTTTAATATACTCAATCATAACAAACTATAATTACTGTTACACAAACACTTAACCACTACACATAATCCACCATACACAATTTACAAATTTACAAAAAAAATCCAAACTACAAAATCCCTAATATAGACATTTTCAAACAAAAAAAGACGCATTTTATTGCGCCTTTTAATTATATTTCCCAATAAATCAATATACCCATCTAACATTATCAATCCAAAAAGCATTGTCAGGACAACCATACCATGCAGGATAGCAACCAGCTGTGAGCATAAGAATTACATGCGTTGGCTCTTCATCCTCATCAGCCCAACCAATCTCCTCTATCTTCACCATCTTACCCTTCGAATTTTCCCCCTTAAACGCTCCTTCATTAGGGTTTAGGTCGTGTAGATTTGGCTTGAACCATGATTCTTTGGTAATATCGCCATAATGAATCTCGAAACGAGCATCATTTTGCCATTCGTCAACGGTTTGGTTAAAACGATAACGCATCGTTCCCACACGTTTAGCATAAATCTTTCCATTCTCCTCCCAACGTTTTTGCAAATAGACATACACCTCTGGCTCATCATGACCTTCAATCTCCTTAACAGAGAAAATCTTAGCCTTAATCAATTTATGCTCAGGATTGACACGAGTTTTATAATCAAGCATCAACGCCTTAGGACGTCCTGTAAACGGAATACCCATTTCGATTGCTCCGTATGGGTCGCCCGCATCACGCACAGGCTCACGCACTTTACCGAGAAACAAAGTACCCGCAATCATAACACGAATATCAATCATGCCTAAAGCACGCACAGTTACAAGACGAGTATCGCATCGAGCACACCAACCATCGCCACGACGCTCAGGCTGCGTAGTACAAGCACCTTTATCAATACCTGCAGGAGCAGCATACGCATTAGAAATCCCCCAAAGTGTATTTTCAAAAGTATATGCCTTGTTACCTTTGATAGTATCAGTAGGAGCAAGCACATAAAGCGTCTGTGTCTTACCTCCAAGCATAGCACTCTCTTTGATATAACGTACAACCCATTGCTCCATATCGCCATAAGGAATAGGTTCAATACGCTCTTGAGCAAATGCACAATGCACAATGCACAATGCACAACTTAGTAATAAAAATATCTTCTTCATTGCTTTATCGAATTATTTTAATGTTTTTTAGTTAATTATTAAATACAATTTAAGTTTGGTTTTAGGTAATAATCCGACGAATAACAATTATATTTTCAATTCTCAACTCTCAATTCTCAATTCTCAACTCCTTATCATCTCCCTCCCATCCTTGAAGTATCTCTTCTGGATAATAATTTGCCTTTGGGTCATCTTTATGGAATGGCTCCCATACTTGAGCAAAGAACGGATTACCCTTAGCAATTTCATCATAATTCCATGGTGCTGGCAAACATTCTGGACACCAATGACCTCCGAGAAGCACAAGTGCTGGTGATGCTTTGAATCTATGCCCAAACTGACATTCCCACTCAAGCGGTGTACGCCAATCGCCTATTGTCATTGTTTCGCTAAGGCACTTACCACCACGATATTCTGCCGCTGCACGCATATCTTCAATGGTCCACTCATCGCGTGATTTCGACTCATCATAACCATGATTAAGAATAATAGGCACCTCACTTGGATGCGACAAATCTTGCTCTGCCCATGGCTTGATAGCACGATATTTCTCCATTGAACCATAATAAGCTGCTATACGCTGAGTATCACCATTTTTAATCCACCATTGAGTACCCCATTTCTTTTTATATGCCATTGGTTGCATAGCTAGTTTGATAATTGGCGCAGGTGCAAGACATGCAAGTGAGAAAAACCAAGGAAGTTGACGTTTCATTTGAGCAAAATACTCATCTACAGGGATATTTGCACGAAAATGAAGGAAATCTTCAAGCACTTGCGAATCAGCATACCATTGTCCGTGGAAGTTGCGAGTTACAAACCACTCTGGATTAAATATTTTCTCTGGTCGAGGACATGAAATTGCTTTCAACAACTTACACTCAAACTCATAATTCGAAAGTCTATATTCAGGACCTGACCCAATATTATAAAATCTATTCCAAAAATTTGGCGACACCCAATCTTCACAAAGATTTGCCATTGCACGCCCTGAATCTTCTACCGTTGCCCATTCAAGCACACCACGAAGCGGCACATGAAACATAATTGGGTCATAATTCTTAAGAATATCTGCATAAAGAATACCAGACTGACGCAATGATACCCAATGTTTTATACCACTTTCAACAAAGATACGTTCTGCTATAGTTTTAGAAATCGCATAGTGGTCGTAAACCGAAATACAGATAGGGTCGCCTGTGCGTCCCCAATGTATTGGCTCATTACGGTCAGATGTTTGAGCCACAGTACCCACATAGCAAACACGGATCTCATCAGCATTAGGTTGTGCAAGCACCGCTCTTACTACATTGTGAGCCGCAGTAATATTAACATTACGTGTACGATTAGGAAAATAATCAGTTTTCGGAGACACTAATCCCCCAATATGAAGCACATAATCTGCTCCTTCTGTTGCACGAAGTACATCTTCATATTTTGTCAAATTTCCCCAAACAATACGAATTTTGTCTTGAATAGGAGCTAAAAGTTTACGATTTTTCTCACTATCACGAGCAAGTACCGTAACATCAAAACGGTCGAGACGAGACATAAACTCCTGAACAGTAGCCCATCCCATGTGACCCGTAGCCCCAGTAATAAATACTCTTTTCTTCATCCTAAAATTTAATCATAGAAACATGCAAAGTTACAAAAAAAATCCCATTAACACAAAAACAAAAAAAATATAAATTATAAACGTAAAATTATGATTTTTTTAGTACCTTTGCATCTGTGAGACAAAACAACTACATATTACGAATAATGTTGATTATCTCAACATTAGCCGTAACATATCACTCTTGGGCTGATACAATTATGTACAAATACCAAGGGTGCGTACTTGCATACCTAAAAATTGATGAATACAATGTCGAAATTACCCAACAAAAAACTACTCTAAATCACGAAAAAATCAACATCCCTGCCGAAATATCTCACAATGACACTATCTACTACGTAATCGGCATAGCCGACAATGCTTTCAGTGGCAACAAACAGATAAAAAAAGTTGCTTTCGACCCCGCTTGCGACATCCAATACATAGGCGAAGGAGCATTCTCTGGCTGCATAAATCTCACCGAAATCGAACTACCCTCTACCTTAACCGAAATCAAACCTTACACTTTTGCTTATTGTGGACTCAAATACATCGAAATCCATAATTTTATAACGCATATCGGCGAACGAGCTTTCGCTGGTTGCAAAGATCTTAAATCAATAGAAATGAGCGAAAACATCGAAACTATCGAAAACTATGCGTTCGCCTATTGCCCACTACTTACTTCGTTTACAATCCCAGAAAAGACAAAACGCCTTGGTTTTGAGATTCTTCAAGCCAACTCTAATATTGATACTCTATATTTCAACGCTATCAATTGCGAATCTTCTGGTGCATATTACGACCCAAGAGTAGAGCGCACTATCGGAGCTTTTGAATATAACAACGGCATAAAAGAAATTATTTTCGGATATCGTGTCGAACGTATCCCCGAATATCTCCTCTACAACTGCCATAGCATTGACTCTATCTATTTCCCTAAATCTATCAAACAAATTGACAGATTCGCTCTCCACAACACAGAATGGTTCGATGGAACCAAATCCGATATGGTATATGTAAATAATATTCTCTACGCCTACAAAGGCAACAACGACTCTATATTTGCCTCCCAATTCAAAGAGGACATTACTACCATTGCAACTAATTGCTTCTTCAACAACGCAAATCTAAAATACATCAACCTACCTTCTAACATATTGCACATCCATAGTTCTGCTTTCGAAAACTGCACCAACCTTACCGAAATCAACCTTCCTTACAACCTTGAATTTCTCGGTGACTACGCATTCAAAAATTGCAAAGATCTATCTTCTATAAAATTCAACAATTTCCTCGAACACATTGGCAAATATTGTTTCGCTAATTGCTCTAATTTAGAAATAGTAACTCTTCCTTACTCTCTCAAATCTATGCACGAAGCAATATTCTACAACTGCGAAAACTTACGTCTCGCTAATATCCCAGATTCTATAAATCATGTTCCAGCAGGCACATTCTCAAAATGTCCTAACCTTGAAAATGTATCTCTTCACAACAAAATCACAACTATCGAAGAATATGCATTCGCAGGTTGCTCTCGCCTCGACTCTATCACAATACCATGGAATTGTACAAAAATCGGTAGCCGAGCCTTTTCTCATTGTTCTTCTCTATCACAAATCGACCTAAATGCAAAATCTATTCGCATTGATCCTCTTGCTTTTTACAAATGCGAAAGTCTATCTTATATTGATCTACTCGGCGTAAACCAAATAGGGTACAAAGCTTTCTCTTATTGTCAAAATCTTAGCTATATATCATTTGGCAAAGATCTTACATCAATTTCCGACTATGCTTTCGAATATTGTACATCACTCTATTCTATTGACATACCTCAATCTGTCATCAAAATAGGTAAACGTGCTTTCTACGGTTGCTCTTACCTCACTTCTCTATCTATTAACAACGCAACAACTAACATCGGGGCATACGCCTTTGCCCACTGTTCATCTCTTTCAGAAATTGATCTTGGTTACAACATAACCCACATTGGTGCCTCAGCATTCCGTAATTGCTCAAGTATTGAAGACATCAACCTCAAAATTAATATCGAATCTATCGAACCTAACTGCTTCGCCAATTGTAAAAATCTAAAAACTATATCTATCCCACAAAACATCAAAATTATTGATGATAACGCTTTTGCTAACTGTCAAAACCTCACCGACATTAATATACCAAACTCAACTACTACCATCGGTGAACGTGCATTCGCTGGATGCAATAATCTCACCTCTATTTCTATTCCACCTAAAGTCCAACGAATCAAACCTAATGCTTTCGCAGAATGTTACAACCTAATAAACATATCGTTCAATGCCGAAAATTGTACCACCGGTAAACCTATATTCGAATATACCCACACTACCACCAATCTAACTATCGGAAATACTGTTCAACACATTGACGACAAAACGTTCTTTGGCATGAATATCAAATCTGTCGAAATTCCTGCAACTATAAACTATATTGGAAACTTTGCTTTCGCCAATTCTACTCCATTAAACGACATTTCAATCCTTGCTAAACACAATTTAAATATCGAAAATTCAGCCTTCAACAATACAGCTTGGTTCAACTCCCAAACCGATAGTATAATATATATTGACAATGTCGCTCTTAAATATATCGGAAACAACAAACCAACTTCAATAACATTCAAAGAAGGAACTATATCAATCGCTTCCAATTTTATGCCAAATAATACCAACTTACAAACATTAATTCTACCCTCTTCTCTCGAAATTATTGGCGACTATGCATTCCTAAATTGCTCAAATCTAAAAATAACAGAACTACCATCAACACTAACCTATATCGGAAATTCAACATTCCAAAATTGTACTGAAATTGATTCTATCAATCTCAACAATGCTCATTGCTCTATCGGTATCGCATCTTTCGCAGGATGCAACAACTTAACTAAAGCCAATATGGACAACAACATAACTCAACTTGGTGATATGGCATTTGCTTTCTGTTCTTCACTTCAATTCATAAACTCTAACAATAGTATTATTTTACCTGAAAATATTGAAACTATCAATACCGCTACATTCTTCAATTGCCAAAAACTCAAAGGAAAAATAATTATACCAAAAAATGTAACTGCTATCAACGATCAAGCTTTCGAAGGTTGCTCTGCCATCCACTCTGTCCAACTATCACCAAAATTACAACAAATCAGTATTTCTGCTTTCAACAAAAACTACAATTTCACTCGCTTTCTCGACTCTTCAAACAAATATTTCAACACCCACAATGGCATACTATATTCGAATAATATGAGTATTCTATACTATTGTCCTCAAGGCTACAATGGTACTTGTATTGCTCACAGCGAAACAAAAACAATTAACAACTATGCCTTCAATGGTTGCACCAAAATAAACCACGTAATCCTAAGTCACGTTGAAAAAATAAACGACTACGCTTTCAATGGTTGCACTAAACTCAAAAAACTAACTCTTGGCAAATTCATCAACTCTCTATCTCACAAAGCCTTTGAAGGTTGCCAAAACCTTGAATATATCAGCATCAAAAAAGACAACAAACACTTCAAATCCATCGATGGTATTATATATTCCGCCGATATGAAAATTCTTATATTTTGCCCTCGTGCAAAGAAAGGTAAAGTAAAAATACCAAAATCAGTCGAACATATTGCTGATTATGCATTCACTGGATGCAACCAAATAACCAAAATTATCACTCACAAAAACATAAAAACAATCGGAAAAGATGCCTTTACCGATACCAACTTACAAATAAAATAAGCTATATAAACATAAATATAACTAACTATGAACCAACTAATCTTCGCTACACATAACGCCCACAAAGCCGATGAAGTAAAAGCAATTGTAGGCAATCTATTCGAAGTAAAAAATTTATCAGATATCAATTTCTTCGACGAAATACCCGAAACCGGTAATACTTTCAAAGAAAATGCTTTTCAAAAAGTCAAATATCTCCACGATAAATTAAATTGCAACTGCTTCGCCGACGACTCTGGCCTCTCTGTTGATGCTCTTAACGGCGCACCTGGCATCCTATCGGCAAGATACGCCGGCGAACCATCTAATTCTCAACGTAATACTGAAAAACTACTTAACACTCTCAAAAACATTTCTAACCGCAAAGCACAATTTACTTGCGTTATCGCCGTTATATTAGATGGTCAAACTCACTTTTTCGAAGGAATCATTCGCGGGACTATTACCGAATATCCTCAAGGCGAAGGCGGATTCGGCTACGACCCTGTATTTATTCCTGATGGCTATGACAAAACTTTTGCCGAACTACCTGCCGACATCAAAAATAAAATATCTCACCGCGCAATCGCTCTCGAAAAATTCAAACAATTCTTAAACTCTAAATAATATGAAAAAATTATTGCTCATACTAAATTGTGCATTGTGCATTGTGCATTGTGCATTATCTCAATCTGCTATCGGATCTTGGCAAACTCACATCTCTTATACAAACATTAGTCAAATAACTCAATCTAAGGAAAAAGTATATGCAATCAGTACGGGTGCATTATTTTCTGTTGATAAAAAAGACAATATTGTGGAATCATACTCCAAAATCTCAGGACTCAACGACAATAATATACACCTTATTGAATATTCTGATTTCAACAATTTACTATTTATTGCGTATAAAAACTCTAATATCGACCTTATGTCCGAAAACGGAAGTATCTGGAATATTTCTGATATTTACAGAAAAAATATGAGTGGTAGCAAAAGAATCAACAATATATGCTTCAATAATAATTTAGCTTATATTGCTTGCGACTTTGGTATCACCATTTTAGATTTAAACAAAAATGAATTTACCGAAACTTATATCATTGGTAACGAAGAAAATTCTGAAAAGATTATAAAAATCAACATTAATAACAACGATATATATGCTCTTACTGAAAATAATTTATTTATAGGTAACTCTTCTAAAAATTTAATAAACTATCAAAATTGGGATAAAGTATCAATTCCTGATTCTGCCATAAAAAATATTGATATGTACTTATCAAACAATGAAATATATCTACTTAAAACAAACAATGTATTATATAAATACACAAACAACTCATGGACTAAATATAAAAATGCAATCAAAAATATAACAATCAGTAATGATGCTATTTTACTTACCGACACAGCAAATCAAATATCAATGATAAACAACCAAACCGAAAGTATCATTGCAGAAGACGCTATCAATGCCTTATTCGACAAAAACAAAAACACCGTTTGGTTCTTCTCTTCTTATGCATTATCTTCCAAAAACTTAAAAACAGGAAAATTCAACCATTTTGTACCAAATGGTCCTGAATCTAATACTTCTTGGCGCTTAAAATACTCTAATGGTCGTATTTTTAGCATCCCTGGTGGTAGATGGGCAGTCAACTACTACACCCCTGCATCTCTATCTATCTACGAAAATAACTCTTGGAAAAAATACGACACTTATTATTTCGTATCTCGAACCGAAACTATTAATAAAAGTTATGACCTCGTAGATATCGCTATTAACCCTAACGACAATACCAATTTCTGGATTGCAAGCTATGGAGTTGGTCTTTACGAATTCAGAAATGACGAACTATACAAATTCCATCATTGCGATAATAGTGGCTTAACAACAATATTTCCTGATGGCAATAAATATAATTACATCCGTACCGATGGCTTAACTTACGACAATCATGGCAACCTTTGGATGCTAAACAATGCTGGAAATCTCATCAAATATATCGATCCTAATGGCACATATCACGAAATTCCAAATAGCACCATAGTCTCTCACAACGACTTAACACCACAAGATATTATAATATCCAATAAAAACCCTAACCATAAAATATTTTTAATGCCACGTTATAGAAACACAAATAATTCTATTTTCTATGCTCTTGATGATAATGGTACATTAGACTACACTGGCGACGACAAAACTGCTGCGTTTACTAAAGTTTACGACCAAGACAATAAGGAGTTGTCTTTTTCTGCATCTCCTCTACTTCGCTCTATAGCTCAAGACAAAAATGGTGTTATCTGGATTGGAACTACTAAAGGTATTTTCCTTATCAACGACCCTGCTAAAATGTTCGAAGACAATTTCCGCGTCTATCGCATCAAAATCCCTCGTAACGACGGAACTGGTCTCGCAGACTATCTCCTCGATACAGAAGAAATTAAAGCTATCGCGGTTGATGGAGCTAACCGCAAATGGATTGGTACTGCAACATCGGGTATATATCTCGTTTCTGAAGATGGACTCGAAACTATCCACCATTTTACAACCCAAAATAGTCCTCTACTATCCGATGCTATTCAATCTATAGCTATCAACGATAAAACTGGTGAAGTATTCATCGGAACTGGTAATGGCCTAATTTCATACCAATCAGATGCTATCGAAGGTGGTGATATATTCAAAAATGTACGTGCATACCCTAACCCAGTCCGCCCTGAATACAATGGCCTTATCACATTAATTGGCCTTATTGACAACACTCAAATAAGAATAACCGATGTAAACGGCAATCTTGTATACGAAACTCGCTCTAATGGAGGTGTAGCAACTTGGGATGCTTGCAATCTCTCTGGCTCTCGTGTCGCTACAGGAGTATATTTCGCACATTGTATTTCTGCTGATGGCAAACAAAAACATATCACAAAAATTCTCGTTATAAAATAATTTTTGTATCTTTGCACCTTTCAATTATAATGCTAATAAATTCCTAAAAATATGAAAAAAATCCTTGTTACATTAATTTGTGCATTGTGCATTGTGCATTGTGCATTTTCACAGTCATCAGAACAATACCTTCGTGACTTCACTTCGGGTGCTTTCCGTCCTCAAACTATGGCTGCCCTCTACTCTATGAACGATGGCACAAGCTACACTATGCTCTCTGAAGATGGTACACAAATTATCAAATATGACTACCTTTCGGGCAAGGCTATCGAAACTATTTTCGACGTGGCTACTGCCCAAAACTGTACTCTCAAAAAAATATCTGACTACGAATTCGACCCACAAGAGAAACGTATTCTTATCTTAACAGACAAAACTCCTATCTATCGCCACTCGTTCTCGACTACTTATTATGTATATAATATTGCCCGCAACGAGCTTGAGCCTCTCAGTAAACATACTGGCCTTCAAAACCTTGCGCAATTCTCTCCTGACGGTCGCATGATTGCGTTCGCTCGTGGCAACAACCTCTTCATCAAAAAACTTGACTTCGGCTCTGAACTTCAAATTACCAAAGATGGCGAATTCAACAAAATCATCAATGGTACAGCCGATTGGGTATACGAAGAAGAATTTGGTCGCACTCGCTACTTCGAATGGAGTCCAGACAGCAAACTCCTTGCTTGGGTACGTTTCGACGAATCAGAAATCAAACAATTCTCTTTCGACATCTACGACCACCCTTACGATGATGCTTATACTTACAAATATCCAAAAGCAGGAGAAACTAATTCTACGGTGTCAATACATGTATATGACATCGAAAACCGCACTACGAAACAAATGGATTGTGGCAATGGTAATAATATTTACTTCCCTATTATTCAATGGACTAACAACAACGAATCTCTTGCTGTTGTACGCCTCAATCGCAATCAAACTACTCTTGAATTATTGAGTGTAAATCCTCGTTCTGGTGTATCAACAACTCTTCTTTCTGAAACTGATAAAGTCTATATCGACTACACCAACTATACTCACCTCAAATTTAATAGCGACAACTCTTTTGTTGCTATGAGCGAACGCGATGGATGGCGTCACATCTACCTTTATGGCGCAAATGGTTCTCTTGTCCGTCAAATAACAAAAGGTGAATGGGATGTTACTGCTTACTATGGCTACGATGAAAACTCTAAAACAGCTTATTTCCAAGCGGCTAAAGAACATCCATCGCAACGTCATATATACAAAGCTGATAAAAAAGGTAATATCACAAACCTCGACCCTCGTCCTGGTACACACTCTGCCTCTTTCTCTAAAGGTATGAAATATATCGTGTCGCAATTCCACAATACCACTACTGCCAACACATTCACACTCTGTGATACAAAAGGAAAGGTTTTGCGCACTATCATTGATAACAAAGAGTTACAAGCAAAATTTGATGCTTACAAACTTCCTGTCAAAGAGTTTATCAACTTTGATGCTGTGAATGGTACTAACCTTTACGCTTGGATTATCAAACCTGCTGATTTTGATGCAAACAAAGAATACCCACTTGTAATGGTGCAATATTCTGGTCCAAACAGTCAAGAGGCTCTCGACCGTTTCAAACCTGACTGGGAATATTACCTTGTACAAGAAGGTTATATCGTAGCTTGCGTTGATAGTCGTGGTACTGGCGCACGTGGTCACGAATTCCGCACTTGCACTTATTGGAATCTCGGTAAATACGAAACTGAAGACCAAGTGGCTGCAGCTCAATATTTTGGTAAATTACCTTATATCGATGCAGACCGTATGGCTATTTGGGGTTGGTCGTATGGTGGATTTATGGCTCTCAACTGCCTTACTTACGGCAACGAAACTTTCAAAGCTGGTATCTCTATCGCTCCTGTAACTGATTGGAGATTATACAACACTGCTTATACTGAGCGTTTTATGTCAACCCCTCAAGAAAACGACCGTGGCTACGAACAATCTGACCTTATCGAAAAAGCACACCTTCTCAAAGGTAAACTTCTACTCTGCCATGGTACTGCCGATGACAACGTACACTTCCAACATGCTATGCTCTATTGCGATGCTTTGGTCGAAGCAGGCATCCAATTCGAAATGCAAATCTACCCTAACAAAAACCACAGCATCCTCGGAGCCAAAACACGCTACCACCTCTACACTCGCTTCAACACATTCTTAAAAAATAACTTATAAAGGTAATAAGTACAAAGTAATAAGCAGTAGGAATAATAACTACACTACAAATTGTTAAATACCGAAGGATCTTACGACTTACGACTTATTACTTACTACTGAAAATGCTAAAAAAATGTCTCGTAAAAACACACTCCCAATCATAATGATGATTGCACTCTTTTTCATGATTGCTTTCGTCACAGGACTTCAAAATCCATTTGGCGTTATTGTCAAATCACAATTCAACGCTTCGAATTTCATGTCGCAATTAGGCAATTTTGCCAATTTCATTGCATACGCTTGCATGGGTATTCCTGCTGGTTTGATATTACAACGCAAAGGCTATAAAATTACATCTCTCATCGCCGTTGGAGTAGGATTTTTAGGCGTTGCTATCACCTATCTTTCTGGTTTTATGGGCTCTGCTACCTACGCAGTATATCTTTGCGGAGCACTTATTTCTGGTTTTTCAATGTGTATCCTCAACACCGTTTGCAACCCTATGCTCAATACTCTTGCTGGTGGTGGCAAAAAAGGTAATCAACTCATACAAATAGGCGGTGTATTTGGCTCTACAGGTGCAACTTTGGCTCCAGTTCTCGTGGGTATGCTTATGGGCAATGCTGCTAATCGCACTATCCAAGATGCCAACCCTGTACTCTGGATTGCTATGGCTATTTTTGCTCTTGCATTCTTAGTACTTTTCTTTATGGATATGCCTGAACCTCATCTTGCCAACAACGATAGTAGGGACGCTCGGCTCGAACGTCCGCAAGGAAACAAAAAAACAGGCTCACCTTTCTCGTTCCGCCACTTCAATCTCGGTATTATCGCCATATTCATATATGTTGGTGTCGAAGTAGGCATCCCTAATATAGCCAATCTCTATATGACGACCGACCTAAATATGGACACTGCCGTTGCAGGCACTATTGTTGGTACCTATTGGTTCTTGATGCTTATTGGTCGTTTCGTTGGTGCTGCCATTGGTGGACAAGTTTCGAGCAAATCTATGCTTACTGCCACCACATCTATCGCTGCAATCTTAGTCATTTGCGCTATATTATTACCTCAAACTATGGTAAATATGCCTGTATTCAAATCAGATATATCTTTTGGCATAGCAGAAGTTCCTGTAAACATACTCCTACTCATTCTTTGTGGACTTTGCACCTCTGTCATGTGGGGCGCAATCTTCAATCTCGCAGTAGAAGGTCTTGGCAAACACACTGCCGCTGCATCAGGCATATTCATGATGATGGTGTGCGGTGGAGGCATACTCCCACTCTTGCAAGGCTGGGTAGCCGACAACTGCGGCTTCATCAACAGCTACTTCGTTGTCCTCGCTGGCATAATCTATATGCTAATCTATGCCCTCGCCGGCAGTAAGAGAGTTGAAAATTGAAAGTTTAAAGTCTTTAAGCCGTATAGCGAAAAAATTAAAAATACCATAAAACTATGACTACCCGATATTCTCCCCTGTCTTAGTGGGAGTGGTCGAAGACCGAGGGGGTAAAAATAACTAATAACTAATCATTAATCACTAATCACTAATATTATGGACAAACCTTATGTAATTGGTATCGACCTCGGCGGACAAACTGCTAAATTTGGTATTGTTAACGCTCGTGGTAATGTGTTAAAACAAACAGCCATTCGCAGCAACACACAAAACAATCCTGAAGAATTTATTAACGACCTTGCAGAGGGTATCAAAAAACTTATAGACAAAGAATACGACATCAAAGATATTCGAGGCATCGGTGTTGGTGCACCTAATGGCAACTACTATACAGGCTGTATCGAAAGTGCAGCCAATCTCACTTGGGCTAAAAACCAAGTAGTTCACTTTGCTGATATGCTTAGCGAACGCGTTGGCATCCCTGTGGCCCTCACTAACGATGCTAACGCTGCTGCAGTAGGCGAAATGACATACGGTGCTGCGCGTGGCATGAAAAACTTCATCATGATTACCCTCGGCACAGGTGTTGGCTCTGGTATAGTAATCAATGGTAGCGTAGTTTATGGTCACGATGGTTTTGCTGGCGAACTTGGTCACACTTGTGCTGTGCGCAACAATGGTCGTATCTGTGGTTGTGGCAAGACTGGCTGTCTCGAAACTTACGCATCAGCTATGGGCGTAGCTCGCACTGCTCGTGAAATTATCGAACTCACCGATCGCAAAACTCTCCTTCGCAACATCCCTGCCGAAAATATCACCTCAAAAGATGTGTTCGATGCAGCAATCGAAGGCGACGAAGTAGCAAAAGACATCTTCGCATTCACAGGTCGTATGCTTGGCGAAAAATTTGCCGATTTCGTAGCATTCTCTGCTCCTGAAGCTATCATCCTCTTTGGTGGTCTTACAAAGGCTGGCGACCTCATCTACAAACCTATCGTAGAGAGCATGAACCTCAACCTCGTACCAATTTGGAGAGGCAAAATCAAGGTCCTATTCTCAACTCTCAACGAAAGCGATGCCGCTATCCTCGGCGCAAGTGCCCTCGCTTGGGAAATATAATTAAGTAGAGACGCAATATTTTGCGTCTCCATCGACATAATTAAAAAGACAGAATAACAAAATAACATAATTTCTTATAAAGATAAATATCATAAATCACTTATAATACATAAAAATTTTATGTTATTCTGTTATTATAGTCTTCTAAAAAATTAATACCGAACGGCAAATTTCAACTTTATTATGGTTCTCACTGACAATTGGTTTAGCACAATGGCTGAAGCCGACAACGAAATGCCCATTTTCGTTTCGGGTCGCGACGATATTGATGAATTCCGTCTATCAGGCAAATTCAAAGAACGTGTAGAAATTTATTGGAAATACGAATCTGTTCATAACGGAATGCCATCTGATGCCGAAGGCGAATTGATGGAACAAGTTGTTGACGCACTACGCAAAGCAGTTGAAAAAGACAAACTCGCAATCCTCACAGGCATCTACACAGGCAACAACGAGCGCACATTGGTCTTCTATGCACGCACATCGCGTGTATTTGGCGAACGCCTCAACGAAGCCCTCGCCCAGTTCCCACAACTCCCAATCACCCTCTACGTCGAAATCGACCCCGACTGGAACGAGTACCAAGAACTCTGCGAAATCAAACCATTTGCCGAATAACAGTAGGGACGCAGTGCGCTGCGTCCTATCAACCGATAGGTTGAATCAATAACAAAAGAGACGCAACATGTTGCGTCTCTTTTATTATTAAAACTAAAATTACAGATTAGATTAGAACATCTATTGTGAATTTACAATTTTTTCATATTTACTTCCATTATTCTTTGTATTTAAATAAAGAATATAACAACCCGATATATTGGGAATATACAACTCAAAATCATCGCCATCATTATAAACATCTTGACATATTAACTTTCCATATACATCATAAAGAATATAACAACCATCATCTTTAGCCTTTATATGTATTCTTGAATTTTGTTTTGTCAAAATAGTAGTATTTACCAAAACAGGATATTCACTTTGATCCAATTCGCTTCTATCTTCTATTATAATTGGACATGCAGGAACAAACCTACTATCACCCTCTCGAAGTAACGAAACATAAACCTTATCACCAATATGAATATCATTTAAATACAAATTAGATCCTGTATATACATCTAAATATCGATCGTTAACATACCATTCGTATTTATCAAACACATACCCTCCATTATAATTTTCATTCAAAATAGCAACAACGTCATTCCAATTTTGTTCCATAATCCAAGATGGATATTTAACCAACAATTGAAAATCATATCCATGTACAGATGGATCACATATACCATTATCAAATTCCAATCGCACATTATAATAATTTGGTCTCACATAATCAATATCAGGTTGTGGTATCGTATCAAAAATTGTATCACAAAATGGGTGATCTATTACATTTTTAAAACCAACAGCTTGCGCATCATTATCATAATAAATACTATACGAAATAGGCTTCGTTCCATAATATTTATATATAATTTCATACATCAAATCATCAGCACAAACCTCACTTGTTTTCACATCAGTAATCACTGTACTTAGTTTTGTATTTAAATACAAATGAACAACTTCACATGAATCTGACGCAGGATTATACGTTGTATCTATATACATTCCCTCTTGCGTCAATCTATGTCCCCTAAAATCATAGACCTCACCCAAACAAATTGTATCAAAAATAGTATCCCGATATGTAGGAGTTACACGTAAATCCAATTTATACACACTATCACAGCCATAAGACGTGACCAAACTATCCCAATATATACCAGATTCATTATACAAATTTCCTCTAAAATAATACTTCTCATAATCACAAATAGAAGCTATTTCTTCAAACAGATATGTATTTTGCAACTTCAAATCCAACATATATACACTATCACATCCACAATCTGTAGTTAAACTATCATAATATATACCTGTTTCTGTTAATATTCGATCTCTATAATAAAATTCCTCATTATCACAAAGAGAATCAACAAAAACATCTTTAAAAAAATATACTGGTTTTACAAACAACTCCAATTTATAAACACTATCACAACCCGAAACTGTTTTCAACGAATCAAAATATATTCCAGGTTGATTCAATTTTCTACCTCTAAAATCATAAAATTTATTTGCGCATACTGAATCTTTCAATTCAAACAAATATGATGGTGCTCTATTATAAGTCAACTTATAAATACTATCACAACCTTTTTCAGTGTATAAACTATCATAATAAACTCCAGGTTCATATACCTCTTTATCCCTAAAAGTAAATACATCTCCTTCACATAACTCGATATAAGTATCATATAAGTAAGTTTCATTAACGTATAAATTTAATTTATAAATACTATCACAACCAAACTCTGTTTTAATACTATCGTAATACACCCCTGTTTTATTCAATAAACGTCCTCTAAAATTATAATATTCATTACCACAAATAGTCGTATCATGTTCATTATAAAAACGAGGAGTTACAACTAGTAAAAGCTTATACACACTATCACATCCTGCCATTGTCTTCAAACTATCGTAATAAAATCCTGGTTCTGAAATCTGTTTACCCCTAAAATCATATACATCACCCTCACATATATTCACCGTATCCTCAATCAAATAAATAGGTAACCTATTCAAAACCAATCTATACACACTATCACAGCCCAACTGAGAATATAAACTATCATAATAAATACCAGGAGCAGATAATTCTCGACCCCTAAAATAAAAAGTCTGATCATGACATATTTCCGCATAAACAGGTATAAGATATGACGGCAACACAGTTAATGTCAATTTATATATACTATCACACCCATGCTGACTTGTATAATTATGATAATAAACCCCCGATTTATTATACTCAACACCTTGATATAAATAAGTCTCATTTTGACATATCATTGCTTCATCTTCAAACAAAAATATGGGATTTACCCTAACCAATGTTTGACAAAAACTATCACAACCTAATTTGGTTTTTAAAGTATCAAAATATAACCCCCTTTTATGTACAAATCTACCATTCAAATAGACAGAGTCATTTTCACAAATATTAATAGTATCGTTTACATGATAAGTAGGGAGTATTCTTAAATTTAATTTATAAATACTATCACAACCATCTTTTGTTACATATCTATCATAATAAACCCCTTCTCGAAACACATCTTGTCCTCTAAAATTATAAATTTCATTATCGCATATATAAACTGTTTCTTCTATCAAATAAGATTGCTTTATCGTAAGATATAACCTTGTTATACTATCACAACCAAACTTATTAATATTTGATTTATAATAAATACCTTCTTTGGTTAAACGCTGATCTCCAAATGTATAATAATCACCATCACAAATTGATGCTTCTATTTCCCCTTCATAAACATCTTCATAACCTCGAACCGTTACTGTACGAGAATATGTATCAACACAATTACCATCTGTAAGTTTCACTGTTAATTTTATTGTATAAGTACCACCTACAGCGTAAGAAATAGGAATATTACTAATATCATAACCATTAAGTTTTCTGCCATCGCCTAAATCCCATTCTGCTTCATCACAATTTTCATGTGGATTATTTTTTATTATACCATCCACAGAAACAGCACTAAGATTAGTCAAATATAATGTATCAACACACTTTGACACCTGACGTATAGAAAAATCAGCAATCGGGTATCTTGGATTTGCAATAGCAGACAAAGTGTAAGAACAATTCGAATTTCCAACTTGATGTATATCACAAAAATATTCTTTTCCATCAATAGGCACAGTTATAGTTTGCCCTACCCCCATTTCAATTTTAGCAGTTCCATTAAAATAATACCAATCATATTCAAATCCAGCAGGAGCAGAAAATGTTGTATATTCTGCATCTCCACAAATCAACGACTTAATTTTCTTCTCCTTACAACTTAAATGAAAATACGAATAACCATAATGTCCAGTCTGCTCACAATCATAGTTAGTTATTTTTATTTTCAAATTTTCTCCTATCCGAGATGACAAATCAACACCTATAAAAGTCCAATCTTTCCACAATAAAGCACCTTCTCTTTCCGAATTCCAACCTAATTTCTCACTAGATATAAAATCAAAAGACATACATTCGGGATTTACTAACTCTTCATTTTCTCCATAAACATTCAAGGTTAAACGGGGCTGATTAGAAGGGTCATGTCCTGGATTTTCCATTACAGCTGCATATTTCAATAAAAGAATAGGCTTATCGGCATTAACTGTATAAAAAAAAGTTACACTTTCTGCTTGAGCCCCAATTTCCCAATTTCCCAATCTAATCGAAGATGTTTCTCCTTTAGGTACAATTGACAATGCTGAAATTTGTGGATCTGTAGCATAAACATCTGTGTTTATTGTATGACGACTATTAATACTACTTGAACCATAATCAACAACTCCAATATACTGATAAGGATTATAAAAAGACCCGTAAGTACAAGTTATATTAGGGCTATTCAAATTAGTCATATCAAAACATTGTGCATAAGAATAACTAATACACATCAAAATACCCCATAAAGTTATAAATATTATCTTTTTCATAATTTCATTATTTTAAAAATCTAGATTTATTCCACCAATTACAATTCTTACAATTTTTATAAGGAAAATTTATCATCCAACTCAATTTTGCACCAACAATTACAGAATGAAAAGGTGTTACTTTAGTATCACCTGAAGCTTTTACATAATAGAAAGGCAACAATTGTATTTTACTAGGATTTTTTTCATCAATATTATACATCAACAATGATGTATTATCACTTTTCAAATTCAAAAATATATATTCTGCGTATATAGAAAATTTTAATGAACTATAATTACTATAATTTGAATTCATTAATTCTAAAAAATCATATCCAACTTCAACTATCGCTCCTAAACGAAAATTAGGACTAAGATTTTCTTGACATGATTCTTTATATGTTGCATAATAATGATTTGGCATACCAATAAAATCATCTATATACTGATTATAAGTTGCAGAGGTGGTATAATATAAATTAGACTTTTCTACCAAACTAAATCCTAAACCTATTTTAGGACCTCCACCTATATAAAAACCACTATTATAATATCCAAATATTATAGGCAGATTAATCATATTAAAATATTGCTTATCAACAGCTCGATTAAAATCATAATGGAACAACATCTCTTTCCCTTGAGTATCGTACATTAATACATCTGTACCAGATACACCATATTCTGCCATTGATATTTGATGTTGATATTCTAACCCAAATTCAAACCAAAAATCATTTAACTTAAAACCATAACATAAGCCTAAATCACCCGAAAATTCTCCTAAATTTTGAGTTTCTACAAAATTATCAAAAACAAAAGGATATCCCCCAGCAACATACAAACCAAACATACCCGTAAACCCTACTTTTGAAAACAAAAAAAACGAATTCAATATTAAGACAAATATCAAACATTGAAATCTTTTTAATTTTAGTGAAATTTTTAAATACTTCATATTTTCAATAATATATACACAAAAAAAACGTGGAACTCGACTGTTGTCGTTCCACGCTATGAGGCTCTCGCATTGCCCTTCAGATAAAACGACAACGCAAAGCCCACGCTAATATGTTATATATATTTATACCACAACATGGAGATGCATAAGAATACACCGCCACATAGGTACGATTATAACATACCCGTAGGACATCTAACGTTGCTATGTTCTTATCTGAAGTGAAATTTGCGAGATTTCATAGCATCAGAACAAAGCGTTGATAAACGCCTATTATATTATATGTCTGCAAACCCACCCTTTATGAAATATGACATATTCCCAGCGTAGGCTTACGAAGTGCAAAGATATAAAAAAATCTTCATCCTGCAAGTGCAAAATGAAGATTTTTATCTTTTAATGTCATTATGTTCCTTATTTTTCGCTTCGCTCAAGATTTTTGCTCCGCTCGGCAAATTAAGCAAGCTTAAATGCTCTCGCTTATCGCAAAAATTCCCTATTCCCCACCTAAACCAACTCCAAGCCTAATTCACTTTTAAGTCGTTTGAAATCGGGATTTATATCTTGCATTCGTCTGAAGTTCTCATCTTTGGTCAAAAATATTGGCTGGTCAGTTTGTTCTTCTACCACAAAATTCACCGTAATAGCGCTATTATTTAACTCTTTCGATAAGAATTGCTCTAACGTGCGCTTATGACGACTTAATGCTTCTAACTGCATTGTATTTATCAACTTCACAACGACCGAAACTCCATCGCCTTTCGCTGGAAGAAAATTCTGCATTGTATTCGATGTGTGCAACTCCCCTTCTATCTTCTTGGCATACAATCTCCACGCACGCACCAAATCGTCATTCGTGAAATAACTTTGTTTTATCTCTTGAACGATAGGCTCATTAGAAACAATCTTTTCAACCGCCTCTTCCTGTTTAAGCAACTGACTTGCAACATTCACAGCAGAATGTTTCAACGAAACTGAAACAACTTTCGGCATCTGCACCACGATTGGCGCACCTACCTCTTGTCTCATGCCACTCACTTCAGGTTTAGCGTCTCGTGTCTCGTGTCTTGTATCTTGTGTCTCAGCTAATTGAGCATTAACAATCTGTTGACCATTAGTAATGCATTGTGCATTGTGCATTGTGCATTGTGCATTATTTTGTCCTCCCGAAGCTGTCGCAACAGTCAATAACGGCAACTCCGGTTCAACTTTTTTTGATTGTACTGCCCCCGATATAAGTCCTGCAACACGAATCAACATCACTTCGACCAACAATCGCTTATTTCTACTTGCTCGATATGCCAAATCGCAATCGTTTGCATATTCCAATGCTTTATACAACCACCACAACTCACATCGTTTCGATTGTTCTTTGTATCTTTCAGCTATCGACTCTCCTACTTCCAACAAAGGCAATGTCATCTCGTCACGACTAACCATCAAATCACGCAAATGCGACGATAATCCACCCACGAAATGTTGTCCTTCGAACCCTTTGCTCAACACCTCGTCAAATATCATCAATGCCTCTGGCACTCTATTTTGCAACAACGCATCGACCAATCTGAAATAATAGTCGTAATCCAATACGTTCAAATTGGATATAACTCCCTGATACGTAATCTTATTACCACAAAAACTCACCACTTGGTCGAATATCGACAACGCATCACGCATCGCACCATCTGCCTTTTGTGCTATCACATTCAACGCCATATCTTCAGCCTCAACTCCCTCATTTTTCGCCACATACTGCAAATGTGCTACCGTATCGTTTATCGTAATACGATTGAAATCATATATCTGACAACGCGACAAAATAGTAGGTATAATCTTGTGTTTTTCAGTAGTTGCAAGCACAAAAATAGCATGTGCTGGGGGCTCTTCCAATGTCTTCAAAAAGGCATTAAACGCGGCAGCCGACAACATGTGAACCTCATCGACAATATAAACGCTATATTTACCGATTTGAGGAGGTATTCTCACTTGGTCAACTAAATTACGAATATCATCAACCGAGTTGTTTGATGCCGCATCCAACTCATGAATGTTAAACGAACGCTGCTCATTGAATGCCTTGCACGATTCGCACTCATTACAAGCCTCGCCATTTGCCGTAGGATTCAAGCAGTTAATAGTCTTTGCAAATATACGCGCACAAGTAGTTTTACCCACACCACGTGGACCGCAAAACAAATATGCATGCGCTAAATGCTTATTAGCGATTGCATTTTTCAATGTCGCAGTCAACGCAGCCTGACCTACCACCGACATAAATGTCTGTGGACGATACTTTCGCGCCGATACAATATATTGTTCCATATAATTAAAATTGAGAGTTGAGAACTGAGAGTTAAAAATTAAAAATTTAAAAAAACACCATATGTTAACTTTCAAATTTCAACTTTCAAATTTCAACTTAAATATAACCCATTTTATCTTGCAAAGTTACTAAAAAATTTTGGAACGAATATCTAAAATCAAAAAATTGTGCATTGTGCATTGTGCATTGTGCATTTTTTACTATCTTTGCATAACAAAAACATTTTCAATTCTCAATTTATTTATGTTTTCTCTCTTTCGCCGTTTCCTTCCTCCATACAAGTGGTATGTTATTGCCAATATTTTTCTAAATCTAATAACTGCCATATTCAACCTATTCTCTTTCGCCTCAATCATACCGATTCTACAAATCCTTTTCGGTATGGATACTAACACGCATACACACATCCCTTTTTCTCAAATCACATCACTCGACTCTCTCCTCGAAATAAGCAAAAACAATATATACGCCTACATCGAATCGCTTATAAATCAACATGGTGCATCTACTACACTTATGCTATTAGGCATATATCTCATCGTAATGACGCTACTAAAAACTCTCTCTGCGTTTCTTGCTTCTGTATCGTTAGTTCCAATCCGCACAGGCATTCTTCGTGATATTCGTAACACTGTATATCAAAAAATTACAACCCTCCATCTCGGCTATTTCTCTAACGAAAAGAAAGGTGACATCATAAGCCGAATGACAAACGATGTTGTCGAAATCGAAGCCTCTATAATTGCTTCTCTCGAAACTATTTTCAAAAATCCGATAATGATTCTACTCTATCTCATAGTTCTTTTCACTATGAGTTGGCAACTCACTATATTTGTACTTATTCTACTACCTATCAGCGGTTTACTCATCGGTCGTATAGGCAAATCCCTTAAACGTAAATCTCTGCTCGGACAGCAACTCTCTGGCGAACTAATCGCTCAAATCGAAGAGACTCTCGGTGGTTTAAGAATAATCAAAGCTTTCAATGCCGAAGAAAAACTCAATCATCGTTTCCAATCTCTCAACGACACTATTCGCCACACATTCAACCGCATACACACACGCTATTTCCTTGCCCACCCCGTAAGCGAATTTCTTGGCACTACTGTTATCGCCATTCTTCTTTGGTACGGCGGATACCTCATCCTCAATGGCAATGGTGGCATCACAGCTCCCGAATTTATCTACTATCTCGTTATCTTCTACAGCATTATCAATCCTTTCAAAGAACTTTCTCGTGCTGGCTACAGCATCCAAAAGGGGCTTGCTTCGCTCCAGCGTATCGATGCTATTCTCAACACAGAAAACAACATTAAAGAAATCTCTAACCCTCAAACTATCAATTCATTCAACCACGAAATCTGTTTCAACAACGTATCTTTCAAATATCAAGACGAGTGGGTATTACGCAACATAAACCTCACAATCCACAAAGGTCAAACCGTTGCTCTTGTCGGACAATCTGGTTCTGGCAAATCCACTCTTGTTGACCTCATTCCACGTTTCTACGACACTATTGAGGGCACTATAACTATCGATGGAATCAACATAAAACACCTAAAAATCCAAAATCTCCGCCACCTTATGGGCAATGTAAACCAAGAGGCTATTCTTTTCAACGACACCATATATAATAATATAACTTTCGGAGTTGAATCTGCCACACAAGCCGAAGTAGAACAGGCTGCTCGCATTGCTAATGCTCACGATTTCATTATATCAACGCCCGATGGCTATGAAACCAACATTGGCGACCGTGGCTCACGCCTCTCTGGCGGTCAACGTCAACGCATCTCTATTGCTCGTGCAATACTCAAAAATCCGCCTATCCTAATTCTCGACGAAGCTACCTCTGCTCTTGACACTGAATCTGAACGACTTGTACAAAACGCAATCGAAAATCTTATGCAAAATCGTACTGCCATCGTCATTGCCCATCGCCTCTCTACAATCAAATCAGCCGACCTAATATGCGTTCTCCACGAAGGTCAAATCATCGAGCAAGGCACTCACCAACAACTCATTGCCCTCAACGGACAATACACCAAACTCTACAACATGCAGAAATAAAAGTCTCACTACTCGTGTAGAGACGCAATATATTGCGTCTCTACAACTAAATATCTATAAATCCGAATGGCAAGTCTCACTACTCGCTACTAACAATCTAAAAATCTAATAATATGCTAAACTTCGAATTCCAAAACCCAACAAAACTCATCTTCGGAAAAGGCTCTATCGCCAAAATCGAGCGTCAATTCTCTCGCCCTACTAAAATAATGCTCACTTTCGGTGGTGGTAGTGTCAAACGCAATGGTGTTTACGACCAAGTAATCAATGCCCTAAAAGGTCACGAAATCGTAGAATTTTGGGGCATCGAACCTAATCCCAAAGTAGAAACTCTTCGCAAAGCAGTCGAACTCGGCAAACAAGAAAACGTCGAATTCATCATCGCCGTAGGTGGTGGCTCTACTCTCGATGGCACTAAACTCATCGCATGCGCTATTTGCCACGACTGCGACGCATGGGACCTCGTTCTCGACCCTACAAAAGTCCAACGCGCAATCCCTTTTGCATCTGTAATGACTATGCCAGCCACTGGTTCTGAGATGAATAACGGTGCGGTAATCTCTAATCTCGCTACTAAAGAAAAATATGGTTTCTACTCTTACTACCCTCAATGGTCAATCCTCGACCCTGAAGTAACCTACTCTATCCCACCTTATCAAGTGGCTTGTGGTATCGCCGACACTTTCGTGCATGTTATGGAACAATACCTCACTGCTCCAAACATCAATCCTCTCATGGACCGCTGGGCTGAAGGTATCCTTCTCAATCTCATCGAGATAGCACCTCAAATCCAAGAAAACCCACAAGACTACGACCTCATGTCGCAATACATGTTCTCTGCCACAATGGGTCTCAACCGCTTCATCTCTATGGGCGTACCTCAAGATTGGGCAACTCACAACATCGGACACGAACTCACTGCCCTCCACGGAGTTACACATGGCGAATCTCTTGCAATCGTCCTTCCTGGTACTATGACTGTCCTCAGCGAACAAAAACACGACAAAATCCTACAATATGGCGAACGTGTTTGGGGTATCACAGAAGGCACTGACGGCATCCGTATCGCAGAAGCAATCGGCCGCACCGAACAATTCTTCTCTCAACTCGGACTCGCCACTCGTCTCTCTCAACTAAACATCGGTGAAGAAACCATTGCCGAAATCGAACGCCGTTTCAACGAACGCAAAGTCCAACTCGGCGAATGCAAAAACGTAAACGGAGCCGTAGCCCGCGCCATCCTCGAATGCCAACTATAAAAATCTTAACATCATAAAATAAAAGGAGTTAACTTACAAAAGTTAACTCCTTTTTTATAATTATACATTATAAATTACTCACGCACGCGTTCAACGTATGAACCATCACGAGTATCAATTTTGATTTTATCACCAGCATTGATAAACAAAGGAACACGCACTTCAGCACCATTTTCCACAGTTGCAGGTTTCAATGTGTTAGTTGCTGTATCACCTTTCAAACCAGGCTCAGTATAAGTGATTTCCATAACAACATGAGTTGGCATATCAGCATAAAGAATAGTTTCGCTTTCTGCATGAACCACAACTTCAAGTTGGTCACCCTCTTTCATGAATTTAACACCATTGATAAGTTCTTCATTAACTGAAACTTGCTCAAATGTTTCGTTATTCATCAAGTTGCAACCCATATCATCGCGATACAAGAATTGGTAAGGACGACGTTCAATACGAACTTCTTGTACTTTCACACCTGAGTTCCAAGTTTTATCCAAAATACGACCTGTTGTAACGTTTTTCAATTTTGTACGTACGAAAGCAGGACCTTTACCTGGTTTAACGTGCAAGAATTCAACAATAAAATAATATTGGCCATCGATATCGAGGCACATTCCGTTTTTAAAATCAGCAGTAGTTGCCATAAATCTGTTTATATTTAATAGGTTATAAAATTATCCTTGTTTTCAGCCCGCAAAATTACAAAAAAAAATCCACATACACAACACCCCATACATCTCTCAATAAAAAATTATGAATTATGAATTATTTTTACTAACTTTGCAGATTATTAACCACACAACTACTAATTACTCATTACTAACTACCTTGTCTCTCCTATTCGACATAAAAGTACGCCTACAATACATCCTTCGCGCCCATTACCGCAAAGGACATTGGGTGCATTCTCCATTTACATTCCACACACTCAACTACGTAATATTTGAGCGCACACCTTATTATAGTTTTCCACAAATCGAAAACCTACGCCAACAACTCCAACAAAACAACAGCCCTCTCACCCTACAACCACTCGGCACATCCAAAGCAAAAACTACCACAATAGCTAAAGAACTAAAAAACAGCACAAAAACCCCACGATTAGCACAACTACTCCAACGCCTTTGCGCATCAAACCAATCACAATATATAATAGAACTCGGCACAAACCTCGGACTATCCACAGCCTATTTAGCATCTAACAACACCAAATCCCACGTCTATACCCTCGAAGGACAACCGCAACTATGCCAAATAGCCCGACAAAACTTCAAACAACTACAACTCAACAACATACAACTAATAGAAGGCAACATCAACGACACCTTTCCGCATCTCATTCAACAAATACCACAAATCGACCTCCTATTCATCGACGCCAACCACCAATATCAAGCCACACTCGACTACTACCGACTCGCAAAAACTAAAACACACAAAAACACCATAATCATATTCGACGACATCCACTGGTCCGAAGGCATGCAACAAGCTTGGAACGAAATCCGCCAAGACCCCGACATCCGTCTCTCAATCGACATCTTCCACATGGGCATCGTCTGGTTCAACACCGACATCCCAAAACAACACTACATCGTAGCCTTCTAAATAAAGAATACTAATGTCGACAGGTATGTCATTATTCCGCCAAGATACGTCGCAGACGTAGCAAGGCGTATGTAAAAGGAAAAAATATATCCTTATGTCATTCTGTCCAAAATAAAAACATCTAACTTAACACTCTAAAATATGAAAATCTATACAAAAACAGGCGACAAAGGCACAACATCCCTCATCGGAGGCAAACGCGTACTAAAAAACTCCGACAAACTTAACGCCTATGGCACAATAGACGAATTAAACTCTTTTTTAGGACTCCTCCGAGCCAAGACTACAGACGAAAATATAAAGACCGAAATTCTCGATATTCAAAACACACTATTTAATGTCGGAGCATACCTTGCACTTGACGAAAATGTCGAAAAAATTCCCGAATTTGCGCAAATTTCTGACGAAAAAATTAAAAAAATAGAGGATTTAATCGATTTTTTTCAAGAAAATTTGCCAAAAATTACAAATTTTATCATTTACGGAGAAAATGAGCTCTCCGCAATTTGCCATGTTTGCCGAGCTGTTTGCCGTCGCGCCGAACGAGAAATAATCACTGTAAATCAACAATATAACATCGACACAAACGTTACAACATACATCAATCGCCTATCAGATTTACTATTCGTTTTAGCTCGCATTTATACAAAAAACGAAGAAAAAAGTGATTTTTTGTGGAAAAAGTAAAATATTTGAAAAAAAAATAGTATTTTTGCACCTTGAAAGTTATACTATACCTTCGGGTGTAGTGTATCTGTATACAAACACATAA
>JAEIGA010001235.1_pt1 | contig 39511 bp, 34 predicted proteins | sample 9270691 | NCBI WGS metagenome assembly JAEIGA01 (sample SAMN17057246, study PRJNA624740) | gut metagenome | biome: biome; isolation source: fecal sample | host: Bos grunniens | place: China: Xizang | collected 2019
GAAAGACAGAGCAACTTATTTTATGGTAATAGTAATTAAGTTGAAAATATAGTCTAGACCCCTAATAAATATCGGGAAACCGAGGGTATAAAGGTTCGGCAGAAAACCTTTGTTATACAGCGATGAAGAAGTTTAAAAATAGATTTGGTGTTATTCCTAATGTTAGTGATAGATCATATTTTACTAATAGTATGCATGTTCCTGTATGGGAAGAGATAACGCCATTTAAAAAAATTGATATAGAAGGTCAATTAACAGGATATAGTTCTGCAGGTTGTATTACTTATGTGGAAGTAAATTCTAAAGTGATGAATAATATTGATGCTCTTGAATGTGTTGTTAATTATATGATGGACAGCGACATACCATATGCTGCTATTAATTTCCCAATTGATAATTGTAAAGATTGTGGTTATAGTGGTGCATTTGAAGATGATATATGTCCAATATGTGAGAGTGAAAATATTGAGCATCTTGGTAGAGTAACGGGATATTTGAGTTCTGATGTGAGAAGATTCAATTACGGAAAGCAAAATGAATTTAAGGAACGAGTTGATCACGAGGAACATATATTAATTTAATTATGAGGTATGTATTATTCTGGAATTATAAATTGTAGTATAGTTGATGGTTTAGGGTTTAGAACTACGCTATTCATATCTGGATGTAAACATTGTTGTGAAGGTTGTCATAATCCACAAACTTGGGATTTTAAATATGGAAAACCTTATACTAAAGAAGTTGAAGATGTTTTATTTGACAGAATTTCTAAAGATTATATTAAAGGTTTGACTTTATCTGGTGGAGATCCTTTATATAATGCTGATGAAGTTTATGAACTTCTTGTGAGATTCAGAGAAAAATTTGGTGATACAAAAAGTGTTTGGTTATATACAGGATTCAAGTATGAATATTGTAAAGAACATTTTTCTAAAATATTAGATTTATGTGATGTTTTAGTAGATGGTACATATAAATGTAACGAACGAGATTCGGCGTTATCGTTTAGAGGTTCGCGGAATCAGAGAGTTATTAATTTAAAAACTGGAGAGGAGATGTTTTAAACATCTCCTTTTTGTTATTTTTATATAAATATATTTTTTGATATGAATGTTAAATATTTAGGTCAAGTTTTTACACCAAGTTTTGTAGTTGATAAAATGCTATTATTGAGAAAAAATAATGGCAATTGTATGGAACCATCTTGTGGAGATGGTGCTATATCATCTGTATTAGGAGATGTTGTTGCAATAGAATATGATGAAATTGTATGTCCTACTTATGCATTAAATATGGATTTTTTTGATTATGATATATCAAATATGTTTGATAGTATAATTGGGAATCCGCCTTATGTAAAGTTTAATGATATTAGTAAAGACACAAAGGAAAAATTAGATATGAAATTATTTGATAAGCGAAGTAATTTATATTTATTTTTCATCGAAAAGTGTATAAAACATTTAAAAGATAATGGTGAATTGATATTTATTGTTCCGAGAGATTTTTTAAAATCAACTTCGTCAATTAAGTTAAATGAGTATATATATAAAAATGGAACGATTACCAATATTGTTGATTATGGTGATAAAGTGATATTTAAGGGATTTAATCCAAATTGTATTATTTTTAGATTTGAAAAGAATAATTTTAGTAGAAATACTATATATGAGAATATGGAAAATAATATAGTTGAAAATAGAGTATTTACTTTATCTGATGGTCAATTATATTTTTTGAAAGAACAATATAATATAAATTTCAATGATATATTTTTTGTAAAGGTTGGTGGGGTTTCAGGTGCCGACAATATATTTACAAATGAAGAATATGGTAATATGGATTTTGTTTGTTCGGAAACATGTAAAACGGGTAAATTAAGAAGAATGATATATAATGAAATAAATGATTATATATTAAGTAAAGAGGTTGAGTTGCGTAGTCGAAATATTAAAAAAATGACTGATGATAATTGGTGGAAGTGGGGAAGAGATTTTTATAAAAGTGATAATAAAAGAATTTATGTTAATTCTAAAACAAGAAATAAGAAACCATTTTTTATTAGTGATTGTAATAATTATGATGGGTCTGTATTGGCTATATTTCCTTATAATGAGAATGTTGATATACAAGAGTTGTGTGAAATGTTGAATAAAGTAGATTGGGATGAATTGGGTTTTGTTTGTGGTGGTAGATATTTATTTTCCCAAAAAAGTTTAGAAAACAGTAAATTACCAGATGTATTTAGTAAATATATATGGAAACAATTTGAATAATATTTAAATTTATTTTATTTTTCATAATTTTTTAAAAAAACATTTGTTATATATATAATGTAATTTTAAAAATACATATTAAATATGAATAAAAAAGAAAAAAATATTAATATCAAATCAGCTAAAGATTCTCCTGATTGTTTGTTGAAAATTGTAGATTATTTAAACTCGTATAAACTAAAGGTATGTGAAGAACATGAGGATGGTAGAATTGGTTCAGTTAAAGATGAAAATAGTTGTATTGAAGCCTTGAAAAAATGCAATGAATTTAATGTTGTTAGTGAGTCTGTTTTTGATGAAACTAATTATGATAATAAAATTACAATTGTTGTACCTAAAGCAAGAGAATGGTTTGATATAAGAGTTGTTTATGATAATAAGAGTTATTATGTAAATATTAAATCATCAACATTAAAATCGAAAGATAATGTTGGTTGTGTTGATGAGATTATGTTTGGTTTGTTTGGTCAAAGAAAATATATAAAGGATAAAACAAAGAAGTATTCGATATTATTTGAGGAATATAATAAATATAAGGAGATTGGTTTTAGTGATATTGAAGATTATAATTATTATTTTTTGATTATAAATAAGAATAATATTGATGGTTGTTTTATAACATCTTTGTGTCATATGAATGAAAAATCAATATCTCCAAATGGTAGTAATCCACCATTTCAATGTAAATGGGACAATAATAGTATGGAACGAAGTAGTAAGGAATATATATGCGATTTGATTATGAATGTTATATGTCAATCTTTAGAAAAGCCTGCTGAAATTTTATATACAGATGCTTTAGTTACTTTTAGAAATACATATAAAAAATAAATGATATATATCTTTCCATAAATATCTTATATAAGTTTTTTTGATGATATGAAATTTGAATTGGATCACCGAACAGGACATATGGTTCCTAAAAAGGATGATAATATATATTTTTCAAAGAGTATGGGCGGAGGTCTTATAGTTGATGATAAAAAGAATAATAAAAGATATATTATTGAGCGAGATGGTAGAATAACTGTTCTCTTTGGGAATATAGCAAAAGATAATCTTCATTTTTATGAAATGAAAGACGCGAGGGATATTGAGACTCGCGTAAAAAGAATGTTTGGTTCTGAACATCCTTATGCGAATTATAAGAAATTTGTAAAAGGATTAAGAGAAGGATATATTAAAAGTTTTGATGAATTTAATGCGTAATTTAACAACATATGAAAATTTTATAGTTGAGAAGAAAACTACTCATCATCCTTTTCATGGTTCGTTGAATCGTGCGGAGAGAAATGAATTTATTGAGAAATTACAAAAGAATATTATTGTATTTAGATATAAGAAAAGAGATGGTAGTATTAGAAAGGCGGAGGGAACATTACATCCTAAATTTCTACCGCCGCCAAAAAGTGATAAAGAATATGTTCGTCCTGAATATCAAATTGTATATTATGATATTGATAAAAAAGCATGGAGAAGTTTCCGTTCATTTGAGTTTATAGAGATATTGAGTATACGACCTGCGTTATCTAAACGAGAGGATGAAGAAGAAAAGAAGAAGTTGAAAGCAAAAGAGGAAGAGGATAGCAAAAAAGTGAAGAAAGAAAAAGATGATGTTAATGAGAAAGATGTTGATAAGGATGCGGAAAATGATGATGAAGTTGATGATGTAGATGATAAGAAAAAGGATGATAAAGAAAAAGAAATAGATGATAGAGCAAAAACAGAAATTCTAAAAGATAGAAGAAAGAAAAAAGAAAGTGATGATTAATTTATCTTCACTTTTTTATTTTTTGTTATATTTAAATATGAAGATTTTTTTTTAATTATAAATAATAATTTTAATTTTAATAGTTGTAAATATGAGTAAGATTATTGGAATTGACTTGGGAACAGGTTTTTCATGTGTGTCTATTATGGAAAATGGACAACCAAAAGTTATTTTTAATTCGGAGGGAAAAGCAACAACGCCTAGTGTTGTTTCATTTGCAAAAGATGAAATTAAAGTTGGTCAGTCTGCTTTGAGACAGCAAGTTATGTATCCAAAAGAAACCGTTTCTTTTATTAAACGATTTATGGGAGAAAAATATGACGATGTATTGGATGAGATTAGTAGAGTTCAATATAAAGTCGTAAAAGGAAAAAATGGATTGCCTTGTGTTGAAATCAATGACAAGTTTTATACACCACAAGAAATTTCTGCTATGATTCTTCAAAAAATGAAGAAAACTGCTGAAGATTATCTTGGTGAGGAAGTTACAGATGCTGTTATTACTTGTCCTGCATATTATGGAGATGACGCGAGAACTGCTGTTAAGAACGCTGGTGAAATTGCAGGTTTAAATGTTCGTCGTATTATCAATGAACCTACTGCTGCTGCTTTGAGTTATGGTTATAATATTGATAGCGATACAGAGAAGGTGATTGTTGTTGCTGATATTGGTTGTGGAACAGCAGACTTTACTACGCTTGAAATTGGTAGTGGTGTTGTTGAAGTTAAATCTACTAATGGTGATTTACATTTAGGTGGTGTAGATTTTGATAATGTTATTGTAGATTGGGTTGTTAATGAATTCAAAAAAGACAATGATGGTTTTGATTTATCGAAAGATAATATGGCAATGCAAAGATTAGCAGAGGCAGCCGAGAAAGCAAAAATTGAATTGTCTTCTACATTGACTACAGAAATTAACCTACCTTATATTACAGCGGTGAATGGTATACCTGTGCATTTTGTAAAAACATTAACAAGAGCAAATTTTGAAAATATGACATCAGAACTTGTAAAAAGAATTGTTGATGTTTGTTCGGAGTGTGTTAATAAAGCAAAAATGAAATTTGCAGATATTGATGATATTATTCTTGTTGGTGGTAGTACAAGAATTCCTGCAATTCAAGACGCGATTGAAAAATTATTTGGTAAAGCACCAAATAAATCATCTAATCCAGATGAAGCAATTAGTCTTGGTGCATGTATTCAAGGTGGTATTTTGAGTGGTGATTCAAATGCTGGTGATATTCTTTTGCTTGATGTTACACCTTTAAATCTTGGTATCAATACATTAGGTGATATGACGACCGTATTGATTCCAGCAAATACAACCATTCCAGCGAAGAAGAGTGAAACTTTCACAAATGCTTCAGATAATCAACCTTCTGTTCAGATTGAAGTTCTTCAAGGTAATAGAACAATGGCATCTGATAATAAGAGATTGGGTGTATTTAGTTTGGATATTATTCCTTGTCCAAAAGGAATGGCTAAAATCGAAGTGTCTTTTGATATTGATGCTAACGGTATTCTTAATGTATCTGCGAAAGATCTTGGAACGGGTAAAGAACAAAAGATTAGAATTGAGTCTAATTCGGGATTATCGGATGCCGACATTCAAAGAATGAAAGATGAAGCAAAAGCAAATGAAGCAGCAGATAAAGAGAAAGCGGAAAGAATTATGACTTTGAATGCTGCTGATAGCGCGATTTTTAATTGTGAAAAACAATTAAAAGAACTTGATGAAAAAATGACTGAAGAACAAAAGTCGGATGTTGAAAATGCTAAAAATGCATTGAAAGATGCTTTGGAAAGAAAAAGTGTTGAAGATTGTAAAGTTGCTATGGAGAATTTGCAAAAAATCTGGATGGAGATTGGACAACACATTTATTCACAAGCAAATAGTGGTGAACAACAAGATTTCGGTCAAGATTTGAAAGATTTCATGAATAGTCAAACAAAAGCATAATATTTTAAAGGAGGTATAAAATGAAAAGAAAATTAGTGTTTTTACCAGCAAAATACTCTAAAGAAATGGTTGAAAATATTAATAACTATTTTGATAAAGGGTATGAAATTGAAGATAAAATAAGTGCTGATGACGGTTATTATTTCTTGCTTGTTTTAAATATCAATAGAAATTATGATATGTGTGGACAGAAATATCCTTCTTTTGAAAAATATACTCTTCTTGAAGAGAAGTATGACAAAACTTGGACTTCTTCTAATACGCAAGATATTGGAAATAATTAGTTTTTATTATAATGGAGAGATTTTTAGTAGTCTCTCCATTGTTATTATACATAAATAACTTATATATTATAATATAAAAGATAATGATTACACCTATATTAAAAGATCCAAGAGCACATGGTGGAACTTTATATACATTTCCTTCTGCGAGTCGTGATATGACTCGTGCATTTTCTAATAGCGAATATGAATTTGCTTTTAGTAATTTTGCATGTTTAAACCTACCAGATTTCAGATTTGGTAGTTTTGTTGATGGTGATATTAAAGGTATGTATTTGGATAGTTTTTGGAATACTGGTGGTGTTGATACTAGTATTGAAGATATTGATAATTTAAATAAGTGTTTAAAGTGGCATATTCAGAGTTATGTAATGAATTATGAAACTGCTCTTTTAAATGGATTTTCATTAGATGCGGGTAAATATGATATTGAAATATTAAGAACACCATCAGAAAGAATATTTTTTAATTGGTTACAAAAGGTTGGAGGTATTAAATTTAATGGTAAATCGGAAACATTATCTGGATATAAAGAGGATATTGATAGCAATATTACATATGAAGTTTTGAGTAATGAATCTGAATTGTCAACCAAAGATAAAACCAAATATTACAAGATTGGTAATAAATTATATGCTTATAAAAGTGGCGCGTGGAGAAGTAAAGTTTTAGTGAGTAAAACTGTTCAATATATCGGGTCAATTGATATGATCAATAATGTTAATGTTGATAATGATTCTTTTAATGAGGTTTATTTGAATATTCCTGCTGGTGTTGGTGGTAGTTCTGATATTGTTTTTGAAAATGATGTTTTTGATACCAATTATAGTAAAGGTGAAACAATAGATGTTGATAATGATGATTATTGTGATAATTCGGATTATATAATTGGTAGAGACCCTGTTGAATTAGGAATGTCAGATGAAATAACATTAAAAGCAATTTACGATTCAGAATTAAATCATAGTTATACTATTGATAATGGATATTGTATTAATTTTAGTGATACTTTATATAAAGATGGTGTTGGTGGAACAGGGATTGAAAGTATGAATTTAAGTTCAGAAGATGATTTTGAATTTAACTGTGTATTGATTTACTATAGAATAAGAAAAGGTAATAGTGAATGGATTACAAATTTATATGGTGTTTTATTTTTAGAAGAAATTTCAGCGACAGAATATGATATTGAAGGTAGCGAGACTGATGACGATGAGAGAGTTGGATATATTCAAAGATACCCTAAATTCAAGAATGGAAATAGTTGGGGATTAAAACTTGATTTAAAGATTGATGCGCAACCTGATAGTCAGTTAGAATTGAGAGATGATGAATATACTGATCCTAATGGTGGTGGTATTGGTATGCAGATGTTTACAGAAGCATTGTTGCAACTTAATAATTGCACAAAAATGTTTTATGATGTAAAAAATGAAAATACTGAAATTGAAGAAAGATTAAATAATTTAGAAAATATAGTATCTGGTGTTGATACTGTATATGAATTGAGAGATGAGGTGGGTATATTGAGAACAAAGGTTGAAATGTTCCAACCTACACTTGATTTATTAGCAGGACGAATGGAAACTATAGAGAATAAAATGAATCAATTGGAGACTAATTTAAATTATTTAATTAAAGATATAAAAAAATAATAATTATTATTTTATAAAATGGCAGAAATAATTACAGGAGATACAACCAAAGGTATAAAAGGTATTGGAGAACTTGCTTTACGAATAAGTAGGTTCGATAGTTATCGTCTATTTACTTTATATGAAAATGTTAATGATAAAAAAGTAATGGATGTGTCAGGTGATCAAAAACATTATCTTGTATTTAGATCGCCAAAAAAAGAAATAAGAATCCCAGAATATGATCCTAAAGGATTTTTTGAAGTTGATAAAGTTAATGGATGTGTTCTTTTTAAGATAACAAAGAAGAACGCTGAAGATATTTTGAGTATGAAAACAGGTGGTGATAAGATTTTTCATATCATCAGAGTTTTTGAAGAAAAGGATGAATTTGGAAAAGTTTTAAATGTCACCGATGAAGTTGAAGTTTATAATGGTAAATGGGGTGATGATTATGATTTCAGTGTTTATTCAACAGAGAATAAAGTTGATTTATTAACAAAAGCATTGGCTGCACAGATTGATAAAAATGCTAAATTATTAGCAGAATATAATGAGTTGTTTGAAAAATATAATTTAGAAGTTAATAAAATTTCCGAATTAGAAAAAGAAATTGAAAGTTTGCGCGCAGAGAGAGATTCATTACAAACTACACTTAATGAATATTTGGGAAGTACATATGATGGTACTCTTCTTTCAACAGATACTAAATATATTGCATTTGAAAATACATTGGATAATATTTCATTTACAGAAGAACAGTTTAATACTGCAATGAATGATTTGATGACAAAAGGTGAAATAGATTTATCAAATATGGATCTTGATGATCCAAGAATTGAATTAGAAATAAAAGTTTATGATAATATTAAGAATTTAAAAATAAATGTATATAAAAACAATATATCTATAGGTAGTGCTGTATATAACCAAAATTTAATAACAACAGTTGATATAACAGATAAAGATGTATTTAAGTTTGAGTGTGTAGGTATGCCTGTTACAGAAAAACCAAAATATTTATATTTGAAATATGAACCTGTAAACAGTGGTAAATATGGTAATGTTGTTGAAATGAAACAACCATCTGTGGTTGTTAATACAAAAGCAACAATTACAGGTAATATTAATTTTAAAGATATTGATCCTATCGGAAATGTCGGAAGACTAATGTGTTATGTTAAATAATTTTTTTTTAATTTTTTTGTAAAAAAAATTGGTTAGTTTAAATTTTTTTGTTATATTTGTATTGTAAAGGAAAACGAATAATAGGGTTGAGTTCACCCGAATTTAAGCGAGTGGGAGAACGAGTAATGGCAAGTTCTATGAACCTCGAAAAACATGTAAAATAATATTTTTCTATATTTTACGGAACTATTGTAAAAGTTTAAGTCCATAACGGACTAGTTTATATAATTTTAATTTTAGTTTAATTTAATTAGTATGAGTAATTTTGATGAATTGTTCAACTTTACAGTTGCGGATGCTCTTGCCGAAACAGAGAGCAAAAAAACATCTTTCACAAACAAGTTTGAAACATATCGTCCAAGCATTAAGGATGAAAAATGTCAGGATGAAACTTATCGCGCACTTGTTCGTTTTATTCCATTCTTTTATGAGAATAAACCTCGTACAACAATCGAGCGTTGGGAATGCTATCTTAAAGATGTAAATGGTGAAAATGGTGTGTTTGTTGTTTCACCTAAAACTGTAGGAAAAACTTGTCCTATGCGTACATTGTCTTGGAAACTTCATGAAAGCGATAATGCTATTGATAAAGCAAACTCTAAGAAAATCAATGTATATCAACAATGGTATGCTCTTGTTGAAATCGTAAAAGATGTTCAACATCCAGAGTATGAAGGTAAATATATGATTTATCAATTTGGTGCTAAAATCTTTGATAAGATTAAAGAGGCAATGAAAGGAAGTGATTATACAGATCCTATTAATCCTTTCGATTTTAATGATGCGCCTTTGTTTGAAATCAAACTTACAAAAGGTAATCAAAAAATGGATAATGGTTCAGTTGTAGCAAACTATGATGGTTGTAAATTTATTCCAAAAACTGCTCCACTTCATTTTGGTGAAGGTTTGACATTTGATGGTTCAAATGATATGAAACGAGCATTTGTAGAATGGATTGAAAAAGACGCACCTCAAATTAATAACTATCAATGGAAAGAATGGAGTGATGAACTTACTGAAAAAGTAAACACAAATCTTGCTACTTTCACAAATAGTTATAGTGCTCCTCGCACAACTGTTGCTAAAGCGAAAGAAAGTATTGCTAATATCTCTGATGCTATTCCAACTTCTAAAAAAGAAGAATATCGTCCTTCTGTCGAAATTGATGATGTTGAACTTCCAGAAGGTGATGTGTCAGACGACGATGCTTGGGTAGATTCAATTCTTAATGGTTAATAAAACCTATAATCAATAATATGATGATGGGTCAAATTATAGACCCATCATCTTTTTAAATATTTAAAATGTCTAAAAATAAGAATATTTTTGTAATAAGTGATGTCTGGTTTAACAGACCAATGGGTGATTTTTCAGATATGACGAATAAAGAATATAATAATATTATTGTTGAAAATTGGAATAATTCTGTTAGTAAAAATGATATTGTGTATATTCTTGGTGGTTTTGGTATAGGAAATTGTTATGATAGTTTGTTAAAACTTAATGGAGAAATACATTTTCTTAATTCTGTTTTTTGTCAGTCGGATAGCGATTTTAGAAATATAATTAAAGAGTGTGTAGATAATAGTGTTAATGTGGAATTCAAAAAAAGAATATTTTTTGAAAATAGTCAGATAATTGCTATACCAGAAATAGATTGTGTTTTAAGTTATTTTCCTTTAAATGATTGGATGGGTAAATCTACAGAAACATTTTGTTTTCATGGTTATACAGACAAACATAATCTTAATGATAATAATATTTCTTGCAAATTAAATTTGTGGGGTTCACCTATAAGTGTTAATAAAATAAAAAATGATTTTACAAAAATTAAAAAAGCGTTGTCTAAATAATTTTTTTGTAAAAAAATTGAGTTTAAAATAGTTTAAAAAATAGTTATATAATAAAAGTTTAATTTAGTTTAATGGATAGTAGATTGTATCGTGAAATTGGTGCTGCTGTAAAGCAGGCTGAAAAAAATGGTGGTGATTTGACCACAAAAAATTTATTTTATGTTGCTAAAGTTGCGAAAGATCTTTCGGCAAAAACAGGAGCAGATTTTGATATGTTGTTTTCAGAAGGAGTTATCGCGATGAAAAAATCTGAAGAAAAATATGATCCTGAAAAGAATGATAGTTTTGTAAAGTTCGCGGGTGTTTCTGTCAGAGGTTATATGCTAAATGCTATAAATCGTCAAGGAACTTTGGTTCACATTCCAGTAAATCATCAGAAAGGATTTAAAAAAGGACAAGAAGCGGAAAGTGATGCTGCGAGTGTTCAAACAGTAGATATTGATGCATTTAATTATGATACATTAGGTTCAATAGATGCGAATATGTTTGCTAACGAAAGAATGGATATTTTGAATAACGGATTAAAAACATTGGATGTTAATAGTCGTATTGCTTTGAAAATGAAGTTGAGATTGGATGAGTATGGAGATATGGTTCCAAGTCAAGAAGATCCAACAAATATGGTGTATAAATATCAAAATAATATGAAAGCAATTGCAGATGTGTTAGAAGTTCCAGTTACACATGCGTCTAAAATATATAAAGAAGCTTTAGCAAAAATAACTGTTTATTGTCAAAATCAAGAAAAATAATATATAAAAGACGACTATAAGTCGTCTTTTCTCATAAATAATTATATGGTTATGTTAATTGTTTTAAATATTATATTGATTATTGTTGTTGTGTTTTTAATGTTGTATCTTATTAAAGATAAAGGTTACAATATTAAAAATGTTTGTAAAATTTGTGATGATGATAGCGATAATGAAATTAAAATATATAAACATAAACAACACAATCATCATAAACCAGAAAGAGTTTTTGATGGTAGATTTATAACAGACGAAGAATATCAACAAATATCAGAATCTAAAAGAAGTGATATTTCAGTTTTATTAGAAGAAGTTAATAAAGAATATGAACATTTAAAAGAATTAAATAAATGAAAGAACAAAAAGAAATAATAAGAGATAGTATTTCAGATTTATTGATGGAAAACGATATAGATTTATCAAATGATATTTCTGATAGCACATTAACATTTCAAAAATCACAAACTATAAATTATTATGATGGTGGTGCATTAGCGAAAGCAAAAGTGAAAGCAGAAAAAGTAATGAATACATTACTTAAATTGTATATGTCGGAAGGTTTTATCAATAAATCTGAATATGTACAAGCAAAGGTAAATCTTGATTCAATGACACTTGGTAAAATAATGAATCAAATGGAAGTGTCGGAGGCTGCGATTCAAGTGTTAATGGATAATATACAGATGGGTGATGTTAATCCTAAATTGTTTGATGCTTTAGGTAATCTTCAAAGAACATTTATTGATCTTGTAAAAACACAAACGGCATATATTGAAAATGCTGAATTAGAATATAAGAAAATTGCACAAGAGAAGGAGATTGCATCAGATGATGTAATTGATAGAGAAAGTAGAAATGAAATTTCAAATAGTGGATTAAAATCAAGTAATCAAAGAGAATTGATGCAATTAATTAGAAAAACAGTTGATTCATCAAAATAATAATTATTATTTTTTAAGATGGCGAGAGGATATAATATTGGAACGGAATGTTATGCGTTATTAACATCTGTTTATGATGCGGAGATGTTATTACCTGTTAAAATTGTATTGCTTGAAAAATATAGTATTAATGATAGGATGACTTATAAAGTCAAGATACGAGAGATATTTGAAAGCAATTTTGAATTATTAAAAGAACATCTTACAGGATTTAAGGTTTCTGCTAATTTAAAATCGGAGAATAAAGTAGTTTTGATTAAAAAGAGTGATTTAGAAACAGTTAAAGAAATGTCTGGTTTAATGGAGTTTATTAAAGATAAAGAGTTCTTTTTAGAAGAAAATTATATTACAATGGATAAAGATGGTTTATACGATTTATATGATCGCTTTGTTAAATATTTAATAAATTATCATTATAAGAGACTATATCAAATTATGAGTCGAAGTTTTCTTGCTAACCGACCTGTTTTTGAAAATCAAAAAGAAATGTTTAAAAGAAGAATTAATAAGATTGGTTTTGGTGATATGTTCGAAAAATATAAATTGAATATAGAATTATAATATGTCAGAATTTCACAAAGTGAAGTTCCAACAATTGTAGAAAAGGTTGATGGAATTCTATCAGGTCTTGGTTTAGTTAAAGGAGAAGATTGGGATTTGGTAGGTTCTGCTGGTAAGAAAAAGGTAGAAGATACATCTGGAGATATCGATATTTGTTATTAAACGAATATATAAAGTTTTTGGTTGTGAAATTATTGCTGTAGATGATAAAGAAGATGTTTCTGATGCAGAGGAATTGACGAGAGATTTAATGGCACTGTTAGCAAGTTTTTCAGGAAAATATTATGGTAAAAGAAGTTTAGATAGAAGAAAAAATAAAAATTAATATAAAATGTTAAGAGCAATTAAAATAAGATTATATCCAAATGCTACTCAAGCAACACAAATAAACAAGTTGCTTGGTTGCTATCGTGTGGTATATAATCAATGCCTTGCTCGTAAAATAAAATCTTACGAAGAAAATAAAGTAACCGAAAATCAAACTACATTAGGTTATTTTATACACCATGAATTATTAAAATATGATAATTTTTCTTGGTTAAGAGAACAAAACACTAAAGTTCTTAAACAATCAATTATTGATTTGCTTGATGCTTATAAAAGATTTTTTCACGGATTAAGTAAATTCCCAAAATTCAAATCAAAGAAAGATAATAAACAATCTTGTAGGTTTGAAATAGGTGCAATCTCTAAACGAAATGTTTATACTGACTATAAGTTATCTCTCGCTAACATAAAGAATATTAAATTCAAATGTAGCAAAAAATATGCTGAATACTTACAAAAGAATAAATTAAATATTAAAAGTGCTGCTTTGAAAAAGTTACCTTGTGGTGAATATTATTTATCTATTTTAGTTGATGGTGATTTAACACATAAAGTTAAAAAATCACATCATACAGTAGGTATAGATTTAGGCATTAAGGACTTTGTTATTACAAGTGACGGTGAAGTTTTTGACAATCCACACTTTAAGAAAAACGAAAGCAAGAAACTTATTAGATTACAAAAACAACTTTCTCGTAAGAAAACTGGTTCTAACAACAGAGAAAAAGTAAGACTTAAACTTACTAAAGCATATAAGAAAATAAGTGATAAAAAAGAATACTACTTACATCAGGTATCCAATTACTTAATTGACGAAAACCAAGTTATTTGTATGGAAGATCTTAATGTAAAAGGTATGCTCCGAAATCATAAACTCGCTAATAGCATCCAAGAAATGAATTTCGGTGAATTTAGGAGAATGCTTGAATATAAAGCAAACTGGTATGGTAGAAAAATAGTATTCATTGATAGATTTTATCCGTCAAGTAAAACATGTAATCATTGTGGTTATATAAATAAAAAACTTAAATTATCTGACAGACAATGGGTTTGTCCTGATTGTGGTGAGATAATAGAAAGAGATTATAATGCTGCATTGAATATTAGGGATGAAGGAATAAGATTGATTTCTTAAATTAAAAATATAATAGGTAGCAGTCCTACCGAATTTACGCTTGTGGACTATCCAACTATGGATGAACTTGAAATATACTAAAAAGTAGTGGTAGGATGAAGCAAGAAATTGATAAAGAATAATTTTGTTCAAGTTTCAATAGACTGTATCTGTAATTAACTCATCATACTCATGTATTCGAGTTACTGTATTGTTAAATATTGCTTCAAGAGAACAACTAAATGAGTAACATTAGATGATGATAGTGTTGTAGATGGTGAGGTTGAAACATTTGTTGTTAGACTTACAGATGGTTTATATAAAACAAGAAGGAACAGGTTTGGTAAGAAAAATAATATTATTAAAACACCACAGGAACTTATTGATTTGTTATTTAATGATGGTACAATAGGAGATTTTCTTTCTTTTGAAACATTGTATAAAGCATTTATGTCTGATAGATTTAAATTCCCAGAAAAAAGAGATAGAATATTGGAGGGATTTGTAATGTCTTTGGATAGCAATAATCCACCTTTAGATATTCCTACGGAAATTCCACAAGAGATTGTTAATAATGCAAGAGAAAAAGAAAGAATGGCAAAAGAAAGAGAGGAATATAATAAAGCGAATAAAATTAAGAGAACAATTAAACATATAGAAACATTTGAGAGTTTCAACATTAAAGATAATGAAATGAAAAATATAATATCGTTTAATGAGTTTTTTATTAAAAATAAATGAAAGGAGGTCAAAAAGACCTCCTTTTTTCATAAATATCTTATATAATGTTTTTTGCAAACATGACATCAAATATTTTAGAGTATAATAATATCAAACAAATTTTAGGATACACTGCTAATATAAGTGGTGAAACAGATAGTGTTTATTTTAATAAGGAGTTTAGATATTCGCCTGATGGTATATTATGGAGTGATTATAAACAACTCACTAATGATAATTTATCCAACATAAATGTATCTGATGGAAAGATTTATTTACAATATAGATTTACACAAGTTGGAAATGGTAATTTATCTATAAACAATATTAAACTTGATGTTGATTACACTAATGAATTAAAAACAGAATCTGTTATACCAGAATGTTTTTGGAATAAAGTTGAAGATAATAGTTCAAAACTTATTTTTAATTCAAATACAAAAAGTATGTTTAATCCATATAGTTTGGGTCAAGGTATTCAGATATATAAACAATTAAGTGCTTTAATAACAAGTATGTTTGGTTTTTGTGTTCTTTATTTTAAAACAGAAGCAAATTCAAGAACAAGAGATGTTGTGTTAAAGGAATATTCTATTGAAAAAGTTATTGCAAAAAATAATATAAAAATACTTGTTCCAGATAACCAATTACCAACCAGAGAGTTACAATTTAATTCTATGATGTTAGATATGCCTGTTCAATTTGAAGTACATATTGTTAAATCTGATTTTCAAAAGGTTTTTGGTAAGGACGCACATCCAGATCCACATGATTATTTGTATTTTGAAAGTTATTTGAATAAAATGTATATGATAGATAGTGTAAGTGATCCAGATGACTTTGGGTATTCGGCTTCTTATTGGCAAGTAAGTCTTGTTCCATATCAAGAGTTTTCTTCTGTTCAATTTGAAGATAATAGTTTATTAGAAGATACAGAATCACTTATTTTTTCAGCCGAAGGTAAATTTGCAGAAGAAGTTGAAGAAGAGTTCGAGGATATAAGGAAAGATAATCAGTTAAATGATATGGGTGATTTTGGTGAAGGACAAGATTTCTTGAGAGAATGTCTTGAACCAAATCTTCGAATTAATAGTGAAAATATTTATAACAAATGGACAGTTGTTTCTAAACAACATTATAATCTTTCTACTATTGAGCGCGGCAAAAAGGTCGTTAGATATCGCTATAAAGATACTTTTTCAAACAATGATGAGCGAATGATTAGTTTTTGGTTTAGACCAAAAAATACAGATAAGAATGTTTCTGAAAATATACCTTTAAGAGAAATATCAAAATGTGATAATGGGATAAAGGTTACTGTACAAAAATGGACTAATCTTTTAAAAGTTGGTAATTATGTAAAACTTACAAGAACAGGTTCTGCGAATGGATATAGACGAATAATTGAAGTTGATAAAGATCATTTGTATATAGTAGTTGAAGGTAAATATGATGTTAGAGCAAGAGTAATGAATTGTGCTAAACTTGTTGCTTATGATGTAAATATTCCTATATATGTTGGTGATGAGTTTAGTATAGAACACAATTATAATTCTATATCATTAAATATTAATAATTCAAAATATAATTTTGAATTTGAAAAATTTGAAAATAAATGGTATGCTGTTGTTGTGGGGTTAAATAAAGGAATGATAAATGTGTGGTTGTATGATTTGGTAGGTTCGGATAAAAAAGAAAATATAAAAGCAGAATTAAATTTAGTTTCTTGTTCTTCAAAAGATATTGGTAAGTTTGATGTGTTTGGTGAATGTGGGTTATTATCTTGTGATTTAGATATAACTAATTTAAGATTGTGGGATAAGATATGTGAACAAGAATTACATGACTTAATATTGAGTCAATATGTTGTGGATGATACACATAATACATTGATTGTTGATAATGCACAACAAGAATTATTATTACATTATAAGTGGAGTTAAAATATGGCAAAAATAATTACAGACGCTGGTCGTAAAGCAATAAAAAAAATGGCACAAATTTCTCAAATTGCTAGAACTTTAGATTTGATGCCAACAGGTGACGAATTTGCATTGAGACTTATAGGTGATTTGACAGTTATCGCAAAAAGAGTAAATCAATTATCTATAAGAATGAATGATCTATTGGATAGATATTCATCTATACCTTCTGAATTTTTATTAGAAGGTTTTGATGAAGTATTGAAAAGTATTGATAATATTAATGATTATGCAAAATTTGCAATAGATGAAACTGCTAATGTAATGTCATCTACTGTTGAAAGTGGTGAAAATATGTATGATGCTATAGGTGCTGCGGGTTCTGCGGTAACATCTGCTGTATTACAGGTTGGAGGTGGTTTAACATATGGTGCTGTTGCAATGAGTGCTAATATTAAATTATCATTAACAGGTGATGGTGTGAGATCTATACATGATATACGCGAAGATGTTGCTAAAGAAGTTACAAATGATGTTATTAGTGGTAAGATTTCTATTGAAGAAAGAGATGCCGAATTTACAAAACGAACACGAGAAGATGTAAGTTTAATGGATAGCGCAGCAAGTGCTATTAGAGATTGGACAAAAACTAATACAAAAAATTCTGTAGAAGCAGTAGATAATTTTTTTGATAAAAGTAAAGATAAAATTGGATTTGATGATGCTAAAAAATGGATAGATGAAACAAAAAATACTGCTAATGAATATGTTGATGCTGGTGCCAATTATTTAACAGAAAATGTTGAAAAGGCTAAAACAAAAGTTGAGGACGCGATAGAATTAGTAAGAAAAGAAGTTGATAAAATTGTTAAAGATGTTGATAATTTTCTTGGATTTGGTATGGAAGATGATGGTTTTTCTTTAATTTCAAATCATGTCGGAGACACCGCGAGAGAAATGGGAACAGAAACTTTTGATGCAGTTGGTGAATTATCTGATGAAGTTACTAAATTTATTTCTAATTTTAGTATAGGTAAGATGGTTACTGCAATGGGAGGTATTGTTGTTGGTGCTGGTGCTGCTACTTTGGCTATGGATTTATTACCTCGTGTTGATGTAGATAGAATGTTGAAAAATATTATAGGGGGTATAGACACATATCGTATGGATAAATTAACGGAATTATATCACAATAAGTATTATGAAAGTGCTCCTGATTTATTAGAAGTACCAGATGTACCTTGGTTATTAAGTAAAGATGATTTGGAAAAATATAATGCCGATGGCTATGAAAAATATCTTGCAGAATTTGAAAGCGAACTTGATGAAGAAAGAGAAACAATTGCTAAAAAGTTAGCAAAAGCAACGAGTCGCGCAGAGCGAATTGCTATTCGCAAAGAAAATAAAGAAGAAATGAAAAAAAATAAATCTGCTTTGAAAGCAATGCGAAAAGTAAGACGAGATGCTATTAAAGCAAAGCAGATAGAAAAGTATAAAGGATTTCTAAAGATAGAACTTGATTATTTGAAAAAAGAGTGTATGAATATTAAATATACACTTAAAAATGATTGGGATCTAATGATGGGTCAATATAAGGCAGCGATAGAAGAAATTAAAAGATTCTTCACGGAAGATGGTTGTGGTGGAAGTGAATCAATTGATAGATGTTGTGATAGAATTAATAGCGATGCTGAACAAATTGTAGAGTTGTGTAAAAGTATTACTATGGAATTGACGAATGCTGTCGCTATGATTCCAACTCCTTATGCTGTAGGTACTTGTGTCGATATGCCAGTTCATAAAATATTATCATTTTTTAAAGATATAAAAATAATTGTAACATTTTTAAGAAATCTTATTAGATTAGGAATAGATATTGTTTCACAATTAACTATTTTAGCAAAAATTGTTGCGAATGGATTTCAAAGTTTAGCAGATATAATACAAACTTTAAAAGATCTTATAGGTGTGGATAAAATATTAAATATGATAGATTTTTTGATTGCATTATTCAGACCAAAAATGGTAGATGCTAAAATATTATTAGAAAATTCTATATCTCCAGTTTTTTATAATGAAACTGAAGATTATGATAATAAACTTAATGCTATGGAGGCATTATTAGAAGATGAAAAAGATGGTGGTAATGTAGAAACATTTAAATATACAGATGATCCTTATGCTAAAGATAATGAAACATTTGGAGGTTCGAAGGAAACCGATGATGATATTGAAGAGGTTATAGAAGAATTCGAAGAAAAAGGCGAACGAGAAATTGTAGCATATCGTTCACCAATATTAAATGCAGATGGTGATGATTTTGCTGGTTGGATATTTTATCATGCTCACGCATATAATAATATGAAAGATAGTTGGTCTAAACGCAAAAAAAGAAGAAGAGATAAGTTAATTAAAAAGGCATCTGGAAAAAATAAGATGTTTGCAGGTAAATTAGTTGGAGGTGTTGCACAATTAAAAAAGAATAAGCGTTTCGGACAATATGTCGATGAAAAATATATTAAGAATAGTGTAACAGGTTTTGACGCATATTATTGGTATACTAAATGGACAAACGATCCTACAGATTGTAATCCAGATTTTTCAAATGGATATGCGTATGATAGTAATGGCGATCTTGTATTGTCAAATCCAATTAATAAAAATGTGGTTTCTCCAATACAAACGACTCAAAATGGTAGTTTGGTCGAATTAAGTGATGGTAGTAGAGTTTTTGTAGAAGGTAAGATAGTTCAAAGTGGTGACTATGTTAATGTTAATGGAGTTAAACATAGAGTAAAATAATTATTGAATTAAAGACCAAATATATAAGTTTCACATAAATAACTTATATATTTGGTCTTTTTTATGATTGTTGTAGAGAGTAGTATAATAGATAAAATTATCAAAATAGTCAAAGATGGTGGTGGTACTGTTTTTGAACAGGATGGTTATATTAACTTTTGTGGTGTGCGTAATAATAGTACTAATGATACTTTTAATGATACTCTTTATATATATTGGAAAGAAGGTGGTTTATTTAAATGTTTAAAAACATCAGGGTTCACAACAAAACCAGGTCAATATTGGGTTCAAAACAAAGGAGGTTCAGGTAATAGTGGTGGTGTTGCTATTGTTAAAGAAGGTTGGCATCCAAATGTTTGGAAACATGGTGTTCATAATAGAAGTAGTAAAAATGGTCATGACGCGCTGATACAAACTTATGGTGCTACAACACCAATAACAATCACGAGAGATAAAACCCAATATGGTAAATCTGGAAATTATGAATTAAAAGTATTTTCAAATACTCAAGAATCTGGTCAGTATGGTGTAAATATGCACAGATCTGGTACACCGAAATCAAATAAAGTAGGTCAATGGTCTGCGGGCTGTCAGGTATTTAAGGTTAAGTCTGAATTTGAAGAGATGTTACAGATGACAAATAATGCTTCTAAAAAAGGACAAACACATTTTAGTTACTTTTTAACAAATCAAAATGTGTTTGATGAAAATGGAGTTGTTGATAATAGTAGTACAGAAACATCATATGTTAGTCAATCGAATATAAATTCAAATAATTCTAATACAAATTCGAGTGATTTACAATATTCAAATAATGTTTCAAATCTATCTAATTCTGGAACGAATACAGAAAATAATGTAAATTACACAAACACAAATGTTATAAGTGGTTCATCTGCTTCATTTGGTAGAAATATTATTTTTGGAGAAATATTCCCAAATGATGATAATAATAGATATATAGAAATGTCTTCAGATGAAATATCAATTATTCAATATTCTGAACCTACTTTAAATATAGAAGAATTGGATATATCTGATAAAAGTTTTGCAACAATGGGTATAAAACCAGATAAAATATCATATTATATACCTGTTGTTTATATTAATGATTTTATGATACCTCAAACAAATATTACAAATTTTTGTTTGGATTATACTTCATTTACACCACAAGTTATGGTTGAGTTTGTGGATATGACAAATGAATTGTTATCTACAAACATTCCTAAACCAGGTTCTTATATTAAAGTTCTTATTGGTGGAAATGGTGATGAAAAATATTATAAACCAATACGACAAGATTTTGTTATTACAAATATAAATAAAACAAATAGAACATTTGGGGAATATCAAAACTACCCTAATTCGGGTAATCCTATAAAATATAAAATTACAGGAATATTAAATGTTCCATTAGCATTTAGAAAAACACCTTGGAGTTCGTCTAAAATAAATGCAAGACAAGCGATGTTTAATATTTCAAATACTGTAGGTCTTGGATTTGCAACAAATTTTACTACGAATAGTGAAGTTGATGTGATGAGATGGGTAAATACCCAAAATAAATCTTATTATGATTTTATGAAGGATATTACACAACATTCTTGTTATAGTCCATATACATTTTTTACTTCATTTATTGATCAATATTATGTTCTAAATTATGTAGAGTGTCGTAGGTTGCTATCGCATGGTGGTAAAAAAGATGATTTACCGCAGATTATTTACAATTGTATAATGCCACATACGAGTGATACACCAAAAGAAACAAACGAAGATTTAAATAATGGCGAACAAAAAGTAAGTTATTATTTTTTAACAAATAGTGCAGAATTTAAAGGGTGGACAAATTATATAGAAGAATATTTTGAATTAAATGATGGGTATTCTATGATTTCCGATGGTTATAGTAAGATACTAACATATTCGGATAAGTGTGGTTTTAGTAATTTGATGTCAAAAAATTATCAATTTTTATTAACACCTATAGACAATATTAAAAGAGATGATAATAAAAATATAATGTCTTTGCCTGATGTGATTTCTGAAGATACATACATACCTTTAAATTTAAGACAGACAACCAATTCGGCATATAATGAATCGCAAAATATGTGGGATAATCCTACTGCAGCAGAATCAAGAGTAGATCTTGGTGAAGTTGATACATCTAACAATTATCCATTATATTTTTATGCTTCTGCTCAAAATGATTTTCAAATGAAGAATTTTAAAAAATGTGGTTTATCTGTGAGATTGCAAAATTATAATCCATCTATAACAAGATATAGTAGAATATGGATTGATATATATGATATGAATAGGAATTCGATAACACAAATACGAAAAGATTCAACTGTTGATAAAATGCCTGATTCAAATGTGAAAGATTATTTAAAATCAAAAAATGAAAATATTATATCTTTTCCAGAAGATAAAGAAAAAGATACTGAATTTCAAGCATATAATAGATCTTTATCTGGATGGTATGTTGTTACAGATATGAAAATATCATATAATACAGTAAAGGATTTTAAAGGAAAATCATATAAGAAACTTCAAACACATCTTATATTAAATAGAATCGAGTATAAACCAACATTTAAAAGTGAATATGATATGGCTAAAATAGCAATAGAAAAATATAAGAATGATAATCTTTCAGACAATATAATATGTGGAGGAGATATCCTGTAATAAATAAATAAATGTTATGGCAAATAATAAATTTTTCACAAATACATATATTACTGGTAGTGGTAGACATAATTATTTGAGAAACGATTATCTCGAAGATCCTTTGTTTACCAGTTTTACTTTTGATATAGATTATGTTACATCACCATTGTTTTATACTATAAATGATTATAGTTGTGCGATAGATAAAAGAGAACTCGCGGAGGAAATTGAAATTGCATTGAATGGAATGTATTTTAAGAATATGGGATCACAACTTGGAGATAATGGGTATGATATATTACCTTTATTTAGTTCAAGTTCTTCAAATGGGGAGAAATTGGGATTTGGTATTCAACAGAATGTATATTTAGATCTACCATTATATGGTGCTACAGAGTATATTTATATGGTAGATAAGAGGAATGGTAGGGAAAGTCAAAATGATGCGAGATATGATAATCGAGAATATTTAGATAATAGCGGTGGTTCAATACCATATAATAGTTATAAACTTGGTGATTCAATTAAAGAAATTGTTAATGAAAGTGATTTAGCGTGGGCTGATAGACAATTGCAACATTCTAATGACCAAATTATAGAATCTAATAAAATAATGGAAGAGAGCCGTGAAGAACATGAAATGAACAAGAGTGAGATGGATAGATTAGCGAGTGAATGTGAAACAATTAAACAAGATGTAGAAGGTGATGCTGATAGTCCTTTAACAGAGGCTCAAATAATAGAGAGAGTAAATAAATATAAGCAACTTGATATAGAATTTGAACAACTCAAGAAAGATATTGCAGATTTGGTGAATGGTGAGTTATTAAGTTTTCAAAGTAAAATAACATCATTATATACTCAAAATAAATGTATTCAGAAAATATTATCATATGATGATGTTTCCAAATCGGAACATAAAGATGAATTGGTAAAACTTTATGGTGAAAATTTTGCAACAGAACATATATGGGATGGTGTAAATTCATTTTTAAAGAAAAGTTTAGAATTATATAATACTATTGAAACATACGAGCGAGAAAGAAGTAGTAAAAATGAAAAGAATTACTATAAAGATGATGATAGTAGAAGTTTATTAGTGATAAAGACATCGAATGAAGCGACTATTAGATCATCAAAGATAGAAGCCAGATATAAAGATAGATTGCAACGACTTGGTTTAATAGAAGAAGGTACACCTTTTAATAAAAATTTTCAAGTGAAACCATCAAAAGAAGCGGCAGAATGGGTATATATATTGGCTGATAGATTAGAGTATTTTTCAAATGGAACGAAAGAATTGACAGAAACTATTATTACAAATCCTATGAAGTATGTGTGTGATGTTAATGTAGATTTTGGAGATATTGCAACAGAAGCATATACAAAAAATCAAGAAATGTTAGGAAAATATTTAAAGGCATTAGAAGATATTAGATATGCATTATATGGTATGGCAGATGTTGTTTGTGATAGTTCTAATCCAACCCCAGAAAGTCTGTATGGACAATATTTGGCGGCAAAAGAAAAATATGAGAACGATGATTATTCACAAGCCGAAAGAACAAAAGAAATTGCGGAATCAGGAATGCATGAAGTTGAAGATATGATTTCTGATTATAATGATCGTGTATTACCTGATGATTCAGATGAACAATCAAGAGATGAGAATAGTGAAGTTATTAAAGATGTTAGCCAACCTCAATTAACAGGTTCTTTATCACTTTTGGCTCCACAAACAGTTTTAGACATGCTTGGTTTTATTTCGGGTATGAAAAAAATGACTTCAGAATATCCATATATTTTAAAAGGTATAACAGGTTTGGATACAGCATATAATAAGCATTATGGTATAACCGATCCATATTTAGGTTCTGGAGATGATAAGATAACATTAACTTGTTGGGAATCTTTAGATTTAAGAGTATCATCAATGTTCAATAGATATTTTAATGCTGTATATGATAGACAATATAGACGAGAGCGCGTGCCTATTAATTTAAGAAGATTTAATTGTTCTATATATGTTCATGATGTTAGAAATTTTGTTTCGAGAAATGAGGTAAGAGAAAATAGATTGATTGAATTGAAAGATATGTATTATAGTGCGATAGAGTTTAGATTTTATGATTGTGAAATTGTTCCTGAAGAAACAGGAAATATTTTTAATGATATATCTAATGAAGCACCGTCTGAAATGAAGACAACAAATTTTACATTTAAGTATGGTAATTGTGTTGTAAATTTTGTTCCACATTAATATTATAAATTATAAAATAAAAAAGTCAGGGTTAAAAATAACTCTGACTTTTAAAATTTAGGAATGTCTATTTTAGGCATACTTGGCATTGGTGGAGTTTTAGGTATATAATTTTGAGCATTTCTCATCATTGCATTTGGACTATAATCAGAAGGATCGAATCCATTTTCTTCTGCCTCTTTTTCTTCTTCTTCGCGTCTTTCTTCAAGAATTGAAGAGTATGTATCTAATACATTTTGAAATTCATAAAACAACATTCCCATAATCGTGTCATATTGCATATGGAGTTTCTCCATAGCGATGACAATATTGTTATAGTAATTCGTCTCCGAAATCTGAAACTGTCGGAATAAAAAGGGATTTATATCCGTTGGGAAAGGTGATTGGTACAGTTATTTCACCTCCACAAGTTTCACATTTATCTTTAAGTTCGAATTCAATACCAATATTTATTTTTTCAATAAGGCGATATACCAAAGTGAATTTTTCTGTTGACCAAGTAGATAATTCACCCAACATATTGAAAATGGTATTGTTATTTAATTTTCTCCAGTTACCAACCAAATATTGCATAATTTCTGTAAGAACAGCATCGAATTTCTTTTCTTCTCTCGCTTGTTCAACAATCCAATTTGTAATAATAGTTGTTACCCCAATTGTTGGTGGATACAAAGTAATTGTTCCGAAAGATTTTGTTTGAACATTATAACATTTATTAACACTGTCATAATATTTTTCGAGTTCTGGTGCTGTTGTTGTGAAATTTAATTTTGCTGAATTGAAAATAACACTGTCTTGTGTCTTACAACCAATTGTTTCACAAGCATTTGCTGGAACAGGGAGTTTAATAGAACTCATACCGTCCAAGAATGTAAGTTCTCTAATCTTGAGAATGAGAACAATTCTGTCAGCACTCAACAAATCTCTGTAACTACCAGGAATACCTCCGAAATAAACCTTCACACATTGTGAAACCATATATGTGAGTTTGTCGGTTACATCTTTGATATCTGTTTCGTCAATAGCAGAAAATTCTCTAATTTCATCTACTCTCGCTGCACGGATACTGATTTGTGTTCCATCTGGATAGAATCTACCTAAACTTGGTAAGCAATCTAAAGGAACATTATGAAAGTCTCTTAATCTACTTACCCTTGCCAACTCTTCGTCGATATATCTCTCATCTGATTTCGACTTATTGTCGTTAATGTTACCTAAATTAGTAACGACCTTTGGTTCGTTTTTTTCTTGAGTTTCCTCAAACTCTTTTAGAACCTGATCTTCATAAGAATCATTAATATCTTTTCTCATACACTTATAAAAAATAAATTTTTATAAAACAAATATAACAAAAATTTAAAAATTAGTATCTTGATATAACCCATTCATTTCCACCCATACCATTTATCAAAAGTTGAACTTGTGTATCTGGGACATCTACTGATAGCGCACCATTTATCTTTTCAGCAATAGTTCTTGCAATTTCATCAACATTCGCAATTCTAACACCACCATTTTGTGTAGAATTGTTATTTCCGCTTTCAACAATAGTATTTTCTATAATTTCGTTATTAGTTGTTCTACCTATACCATCAATATTGTTAATTGTGTTAGTGTTATTATTCATAGCATCCATAAGGTCTTTACAAGTGTTTGTAAATTCTTTTACAGATTCTGTGAATTTATCTATAATGCTTTCAGATTTGTTTATACTATTAAATGCGTTAAACATATTTGTAACAGCATATACATTATCCATATTAATTTTTCCAATATTATCAAATGTACTATATATAGATTCACCAACAGATTTCAAATTATTTGAATCTACTTTAGATAATTCACTAGCCGCGTTTGCTAAATTTACAAAAAGTTTTATTCTACCTTGTATATCTTTGATATTATCGTGACTACTAACTGACACAAATTTGCGTTTAAATAAACCCACTCGTTTTTTATAAATGATAGTTCTACCTCTAAATAAATCAAGAATATCATCAATTGCGCGTATTAAATATTTAATATTATTATAATCTTTTTTCGTAAATGGTTGTAAATTAGTTTTCATGTAATTTGCACTTTTTGTAAATGAAATTATAGCATTGTTTATTTTTCTAACTTTGCTCATTTTAACAGAAAACTTAGTATTTTCATAATATTTAATAATGCGGTTGAATGATTTAATAAAGTTTTTTGTTATAAATTTGATTTCGTTTGTTCTTTCTACATCGATATCAATAAATTTATTATACATATTTGAAGATGTGTTTGAAAAACTATTTATAATATATTCTGTTATATTACCTTTTATTTCAATATTATCACTTAAAACAACACCATTATAATATGAAGATATATTATTTGACGCTTCGATAATGCTATTTATTGCATTTAATGGAACACTTTGTATATCTTTAAGAGGTTTTAAAGAAATTGCAGATTCGCCAAATTTAGATACAATTTCAGAAATTCTTTTTGCACTAATTATTGCATATGTTCCTTCAAAGAACCCTAAATCTTGTTCTCTATAAAAATCAGATATTGCAGAAATTGCATCTAAAGTTTGATGAACAAGTTTCATAGGAATTGAACCAAGTTCTTTTAATTTAGCAAGATACTTAATAGTTTTACCAAAAGGTTTTAGCATTCTCTTATATCGTCTTGCTTGTCTAATTGCTTTTCTCTTTATAGGATTTTCTTTAAAAAAATCACCAATAGTTTTTATTGCATCTAAAATTTGAAACACTTGTTTATTTGATACTGATCCAATACTGTTTATTAATTTAAGTGATTTACCAAATGAATACAAAGATTCACTTAATTGATTTAATACAAAAGAACCTGCCGTAATAGGAACTAAAAGAAGAGCCATAGCACCAACACCAAGACCAAGAGTTATCATTGAACCCGTGATAAGTGCGATATGTTTCATTTTTAAATTTTTTGTTGCTTTAGAAATTTTAGCAAGAGATTTAGCAAAAGGTAATAATGCGAAACTCATAATTCCCATTGCAACAGATCCGAGTGCTATAAAAGGAAATACTACAGGTATTCCTAATAAAGCAACAGAACCACCCAATAATACAGTCATAGCAGCAATTATACCAACTTGTTTAAAACCAACACCTTTTGTTGCATCAACTATTTTTTTAAGTGCTATACCAAATAAAATTAAAGAACCACTCATTAAAACCATTGCAATAGCACCTTTTAATATACTTGTCTTTGTTTTATCTAACATCTTAAATGTAAATGTTGTTATTTTAACAATACCCAACATCAATACTGAACCCAATAATGCAGGAACACCTGTAACAGCAACAGTAGCAAGAAATAATGATGATACAGCCATGAGACCAGATACGGCAACAAATGTAAGTGCTGATTTCTTTGCTTTTTCCATATGTTTTTTACTTTTAGATAATTTTTCAATAGTAGGTATAAACTTATCTACCATTTTTTCTAAAAGTGTTGCGCCCAATATGGCAGGACCTGCTGTAACGAGAGCAGCGACCAAAAACAATGAAGAACTAAATAAACTACCAGCAATAGCAGATATATTTTTTATAGATTTTTCACCACCCTCAAAATCTTTTTTATGTTTTTCTATTTTTTTCGCTAATGTTAATAAAGATTTTTTTCCAACCAAAACTTCAGTTAATTTTCCAATAACATCTTTTTTAATAATTCTATCAATCCTCCAATTCATTCTTGATAGAGATTTAACCATTTCTGGTGCAGAGTTAATAATTTTAACAATAGCATCAATATCTTTATCATTTACATTTAATTTTTCAGATGCTTTATTAAATATTTTTGATAATTGATTTAACTTTAGCTTACCTATAAGAATATCTTTAAAAGAAATATCGCTTAGTTTTTTAAATGTGTCGATAATACCAGAGAATTTATTACCTTTTTGTTTTTCGATATCTTTAATCATAGCCTCCGCAACTCTGTCGGATGCTTTACTACTCAATTTAGCAACAGCAGGCATAGGTTCTTTTCCTTGTTTATTAAGAGATTTTGCAAGGTTGTCTATTGCTTTTCTGATACCCTTTGTTTCGTTGAGAATATCTTTAACATGTTTTTGGTTTAATTTAACTGATTTATCATCAATTTCAATAGGTTTATTTTTTTTTGTAGATGATGCAACAAGTGTTTGTAAAAGATTTTTAACATCATTTACAATAGCATTAATATTATTCGGGGAGTTACTATTACCCTCCAATATAGCAAGAATTTCTTGAGTTGTTCCCGCTATTTTTTTAATACCGTAATCGGGACTGGCGATTACATTCATTACATCATTGACTGTGTTAGCCATTAGCAATAAAGATTATTTTATATAAAATTTAAATTAGATTCTTCTGTTATATATACAAATTTATATCCATTAGTATCACACCATTTTTTTGCAGCACTTCTTTTACAAGAGTTTTTTACGAAACATTCCATAAGATAATTGTAATTTTTTATGGTGTTTGGTGTTTTTCTTTTTGGTGGTTCTGGTTTTACAAGTTGATTTTTAGGTTTTACTTCAACTATATATTTAACCAATTGACCATTAGGTTTTTTATATGCAAAATAAAAATCTGGAAAGTAGTTGTGTGTTTTTTGATCAACAATATAAAAATATTTTATTGACATTGGTTCGGATGCCCACTCAACTACTTCTGGTGTTAAATCGAGCCATTTCATCAATTTTAATTCCCAACTGCTTCTCCAGATGATTTGATTTTTATTTGTTTTATATTTTTCTGGATATAAAGGAGTATAATATCCTTGTTTAAATTTACCGTATTTCGGTTTTAAATTTTTTATATCGGTTGCCATTTTTGTTATATTTTAAGCAAATAATATAAAGTATTTATGAGAAAATATACTAAAGGAGAAAGAAATGATGTTGTAACTCGCATAAGTCAAGTTAGTTCCATCACAGTTAATGTTCCATCGTCGGCAAGATGCATGGAATATTTGTATGATAGTCTAATAACAACATGTTATCATTATATTGATGATAAAAATAATGATTTATTTTTACAAATACCCGCTTTAGATTTTTTAAATGTTGTATTATATGTTAATAAATTGTGCACAGAAATGGATATTAATACAGAATATATTTGTGCAATGATGGGTATTGTAGGAACATTTGAAAATTTAAAAGATATAAGTGTTGTATTTAGTGATGATATTAAATTGATAGATTCATACGAAATGTTAAATGATATTAATTCAGATGGTAATATAGATGATGTAATAGATGAATTAACTAATGTATATTCTATTGAAGTTGTGGAAATGTATCTTGGAGATATGTTTGATCAAAAAATTATCGATTTGATTAATAAACATTTAATGTCTAATGGTATTATTTCAAATTCATATCTTGAAAGAGACTTTTGTATAGATTTTAGTTTTGAAGAATATATATCTTATATCAATATGTTTATTGAGAATAATATTGATAAGTTGAATATGTATGATGACGATATAGTTGATTATTTAAGGATATTTCCAGCTATCATAGGAGACATTAATACTCCAAAAATAAAACTATATACAAACTATAGAGAAGTTTAAAAAAATTTGTTATATTTAAGATATGAAAAGATTTACATTGATTATAGATGGTCACAATTTCTTTTTCCGCAGTTTGTGGTCTTGTTTTAGACAGGGTGATAAAACAAAGATTTTATCTACGCAAAAAGATATTGATTCATATGAGAAGAAAATGATGATTGACTTTTGTTCGATTGTTAAAAGTGTAAGTCCTATCGTTAATGACATTGTCTTTATTAAAGATAGTCATTCTTGGCGAAAGGAGTTGTTGCTTGAACATGAATATAAAGGCAATAGAAAAAAGACTCAAGATAATATAGATATGCTTGGGTTTGGTGAGGCTGTGAATAATTTCACAGATACTCTGGTTAATTTTGGTATCAAAGTTAGTCAGGCGGACAGATCAGAGGGAGACGATTTAATATATGCTTGGAGTAATTATTTATTTGATTCGGGCAAGTCGTCGTTAATTTTATCAACAGATAAGGATTTAAATCAATTGATTAAATGTGTGAACGATGTTCATATAATACAGTATTCTCCTGTGTCTAATAAATTATATGTCAGTAAGGAAAGTAATGATATTATAAAAAATATTAGTGAACATAAAGAGGTTCAAATGGAGAATTTGTTTGACGAACTTTTTACAATATCTATTGAAAACGATCCTTTTGAAAAGTTTGTTAAAGGGACAGATGTTGAAGAAGTTTATCCAGAAGAAATTCGATTTGCGAAAATTATAGGTGGAGATGTTTCAGATAATATATATCCAGTATATTACAAACAGGGTGATGGAACAACTAAAAGTAAAGGGTTAGGTCCTAAAACTGTTAAGAAAATATATGACACTTTTAAAGGTAAATTGGGTTGTGAATTTGATTATCATATTTATTCAAATGATGATGTTATGAAAATGTTGTGTAATATCATTTATGAAATTGCAAAAATCAATGATGAGGAATTTACAAAGAGAATGCTTTTAGAAAATATCAAAACCAATACCAGACTCGTTGCGTTGACGGATGAAAGCATTCCTGTTGATGTTATTGATAATATGGTTAAAAATATAAATGAAGAAAAAACAAAAAAATCTGTTATATTATCTAAAATCACAAGGGAAAATATTTTTACAAAGTCAAGATTTAAGGAATATAAATCAAATATTCAATTTGATTCTAATATAATGAGTGGTGTTAAAGGTAGTGGTTCAAATGATGGTATGAATTTTATAATTGGATAATATGGAATTATATGAAGTTTTAAATGCATATTGCTCTCGAAATTCTGGAGCAGTATCAAAAGAAGATAAGCGTAGACATTCATATATGTTGCGAAGACTTTTTAGTTCAACATACCCTATTCAATGTTCTTTGATTAATAATATAAATACCGATCCAGTATGTTCGTCAAATATTATTGCACTATTAGCATCCAGATATAGCGGACTACCAGATTTTTTAAAAATTAGAGTTGATCAGAAAAAGAAAAAAGAAAGCATTCGCAAATTTTATGAAGATGATGTTTTATCAAAATATATGGAAATAAACGAATGTGGTATTAGAGAGGTTGAAGAAGCATATATGTTTGATAAGTCTAATTTAGATGGTGCTTTAAAATTGATAAAAAAAACATTTTTTGACAATAAAGATAAAGTTATAGTTGATAAAACTAAAAAGACTGATGAAAAATCATTATTTTAATTTTTTTGTTATATTTATAATGAAGTTTTAATTTTATAAATTGAATATATAATGAAAGAAAATGTAAGTAATTTGGTCAATGAGACCGTAAAACGAATTAAAGAACTTGCACAAGCAAGACTTGATGTGGAAAATAAGAAAAATGAACTTAATGTTCATGAGCGAGATCTGGTATCTATTGTAAATGTACTTGGTGCGGATTCAAAAGATTATCTTGTTAAGAAAAATCTTATTGATATGACAGCAGATGCTATCAAACAGAGCGAAAACAATGTTGAGAAACTTTCATATAAGAAATCTGAACTTAAACCTATTCTTGATGCTGTTGCGGAAGAGTTCCAAAATGCACTTAAAGCAGAACAAGAAACAGAATATGAAATTCGTCTTGGTGAGAGCGACAATCAAGGATACCCTATGGGTAGACGCTCATACACACAGTTGATGACATATCTTAATGAGCGTGTTGAATGGACAGCAAAAACCGCCGCGCAACTTATGGTTCTTGTTGCTAATATGAAAGAAAATGAGGCACATGTTAAATCTAAATCTTTTAATAATGTGATTAAACTCCGTTCGTCTAATGTGCTTGTATTATATCATTCTATTCTTGAAAATATGTCTGGTAAAGGATATAACACAGCAAAAGATTTCTTGACAGTTTGGGCAAATTGTGGTCAAGCAATTACAGATGCGGTAAGAGAAGTTCATAAAGTACATGAATCTACGCGAGAATTAGGAACAAAACTTAACCTCATCGAAGATGAATTTGATAAAAGTTTTGATGATCTTCCTCATAATGAAGAAGTTGTATTAACAACAAAAGAAGAAGTTGCTCCAGAAGTATAAATAATTTAATATGTTTAACCAGAGCCACTTTCGTGGTGGCTCATAATTTTTTAATATAGATATGAGTATTGAAACTCAAACAATTGAAATTTATGATGAGTTTAACCCACTGGAGGTTAAAACATTTACAGTTCCTGTAAGAAAAGGTCAAAAGATTTTTTGCCATGAGCATTATGCTCTTGATGCAATGAAAATGTATGAAAGTTATTGTAGCGGTGATGTTATGAACAATATTCTTTCATATGAAGGTGGTAATTTCCGCGATGTTCGCGTAGGTGTTGTGTCTTCTTTTAGTGCAGAAAAAGAAACTGCAACAATTGAACTTTCTGGTAAACACACTGTTTCTGTCAATTATAACTCTAAAAACGAGGAACTTGAGTTGGGTAAAAAGATTGATGTTGTTGTTTCTAAAAATAAAGGAAAGATCACAGGAGATGCTACATCTAAAACTGCACAATTGGAGCGCGTTCGTCAAGAACTTACTCGTCAGGTAGATTCGCCATCTTATGCTTATGTTGGTATCATCAAAGAGATTATCTTTAATGCTGCAAATACATTTAATGGTTTTGTAGTTGATGTATCTGGCGTTAAGTGTTTTATGCCTGGAAGCGAATCGGATGTTGTTCCACTCAATGATTACAATGAACTCGTTGGACAAACGCGATATGTTATGCCAATTGCTGCATCAAAAGAATCAATCGTTGTTTCTCATAAAGAGTATTTGAATACATTGAAAGCAAAAGTTCTTAATGAACTTATTGAAACAAATTCAACAGAACTTGTAGAAGGTGTTGTTTCATCTGTTAAGAAATTTGGTGTGTTTATTATTATCGGTAAGTGTGTTCCTACATTATTGTCTGTTTCTGAAATGGATGAAGAAACCGAAACTAAATTTAAAAATGGTGAAATTAATGTCGATGATACTATCAAATTCTATGTTGAAAGTATTAAAGACGATAGAGTAACTATTACACAAACGGCTTGTAAAACACTTGGTTGGAACAAATTGAAAGAAGTTGTTGATAACAATAAAGAATATAGCATTCGAGGAAATATCAAAAATATTTTTGAAAATGGTGTTGTTGTCGTCGCTCCAGAATTTAATAATATTACATTCTTCCTTTCAAGTAAGGTTCTTAATCTCGAAACGCTGACTGTAGGTAGTGAGGTTGTTCTTCCAGTTGAGAACATCGATCCTGTTAAGAAAACAGTGAGACTTAAAATAAATGAAGAAGAGTAATTTGGGATTGTAAATTAATAAATGGGTGGTCTGTGATCACCCATTTTTCATAAATATAATATATACTCTATTTTATTATGAATAATATAAAATGTTTTGATGAGTTTATCAATGAAATGAAATCTGAAAAAGATATCGTAAAGGATTTGGCGAGACATCTTTCTTTTGATAGAGATGTTGTGAAATATCTTAACACATCCAGAGCAAAGCGTGAGATAGGTTGGATAGAACTTCTTGCAGATAAACTACATGGAAAGAATTTGAATTATATCAACTATATTACAAAAAATATGGTTGCTGATTATAATCCGCAGATTGTAGGTCCTATGAACTTTAAAGATACTGAAGGTGACTTTGATGTTGAGAATGAAAAAGAAGCAAAAGAAAATGACGAAGAAGCACCACTTGAAAGAAAAATTAAAAAATTAGAAGATAAAATTGATACATTAGAAGATGTACTTGAAATTGACCCAGTACACCCAGAGACTGTAGAAATTACAAAGAAAGAGTTGGGTTTAACTCCACTTGATGATAAAATTGTAGATATAGAAGATAAAGAAATGGGAGAAGAAGAATAAGATGAATCAATATAATCAAAAATATAATAAGGACGATGTTTTCATTAGGAATATGATAGTATCTCTTCTTGCAGAAATGAATAAGAAGATATATTATTATAACCGTGAAGATGATGGGTCTGTTACTAAAATACCAGTTCCGTGTTTATATTCTATAACTGGTTCTGAAAGATTTCTTCGTGATGAATTTTATTATGATGCATTTAATGAAGGTAAGGCTATTGGTGATTATGAAAGAGTCCCAAGATGTGTAGTAAATCTTACTGGAATTAATATAAATACTTCTGAACAGACAAGTAAATATAATCGTACTAAAATTGTTAGAGAAAGTAATGGTGTTTTACGAACTTGTTTGTTAAATGTAGAGTGGGTTCCAGTGTCGTTATCTTTCAGTTGTAAAATTATATGTTCTAATAATATCGAGTTATTTAAAATAACAGAATGTATAATAAGTAAGATATTTAAAAATCCAAATTATTTTAAAGTGGATTTTGGAATGTTTAATGTTGATGGTTGTCTTTCGGTTCCATCAGATTATTCACATAATATACCAACAGAATTTGGATTTAATGATAAAAAGGAATTTTCAATGGATTTTAATATTGAAATGAAATCATTTATTCCTGCTTTCGAACATGGATTGTTAATGTGTGAAATTGATGAAATGTTGAGTAAGATACCTGCTGGAGAACATGGTTTGGTTACTTATAGACCTAACGAAAAAGGTGAATTTGAGATGAGAGTTGGCGGTGTATTTGAAACATTTAGATTATCTGGATATATGCATAGTATAGGTGAACCAACTATATTATCAAATACACACGAAGTACCTATGTTTGTTCAAAATGAAAAAGAATTAGAAGAAAAAGATATTAAAGAAAATCTTGTTTTCAGAAAAGAAATTGATAATCAAAATGGTTAACAGATTTATATCCACATAAATATAGTAAGTTAATTAATTAAACAATAAGATATGTTAAGTTTACAAAATATATTAAATACGGAAGGTAGAGAATTTCTTGAAAATCTTTTGAATAAAGAAGTTGTTGTAACTGAAAAGTTGAACGCTGCAACATTATCTATGCAGAAAAAACAAACTTCTGAAATGGATTTAAACAGAAATCTCACTTTTTATAAAGGTAGTGGTGCAAATAAGAGGGAAATTACTATTGCGGATAGAGTTATGACAACATTCTATTTGTCTGGAACTACTTATTTGAGTAATTTGAGTAAATTGATTATAGATAGAATTCCAGCAAATTGGACATTTGTTTTTAAATATTTTCCTAATCACCAACCAAGTTTTATAAATTATTCTGTTTTACCTAAAAATAATCTTGTATTAAGTTGTATAATTACATTTGGTGGAACAAAAATTGATGACTGTGAAGATTTAAAATCTTGGGCAGAAATGTTTGATGTCCCATTTCAAGAACCTATTTTTAAAGGTTATCTTTCAGAATATCAAAAAGAAAAATTGCGCGAATATGTAGAAGATGGTTCAAATAATAAAGAATCTTTTGCAAGATTTATTATAACTTTATTGAACCCTGCTTTGAAAGGTTCTTTATATCAAAATGATGGATTTGAATCTCCAATTGATGGATTTGTATTCAAATTTATTTCTGATGATGGTATTACAAAACCAATGACGGCAAAATTGATAGACCCTTTTATGTCGGCTCTTATTTCTAAAAATAAATCGAAAAAAGGATATACTGATAATACAGATGTGTTGCTTTCAGATTTTACAATATTCATGTCTAATCAAGATATGGATTCTATTGTTTTGACTAAAAAAGATAATGCTGAAAGATACCTTGAGTTGTTTTATAGACTTTTCAATCGTTATATAAAATATAAAAAATCTCAACTCGAAGATTTCGATGTTGATACAAATGATATTGTAAAAGAAAGTATAGATGTTGATTTTGGTGTTGATATTGATAAGATTTCTAATGAAACGACAAAAAAATTATTGAAAGAGAATCCTGAATTTAAATCTATATTTAAAACTTTATTGGGAAGTTTTAAATCAAAAAAAGATGATGATTATAAAAGTGTTGTTATGTCACCAGGTGTGGTAAGATTATTCAATAATATTGTTGATAAAATTAATTCTAAAATTTCATCTTGTGAAGATACAGATAATCTTTCTTTTGAATCTTATTTAAATACAATTAGAAAAAAAGATATTCAGGATTTAAATATAGATAATGTTCCTGATAATATAGAAAAACCACAACCTACACCAGATAGTTTGACTCAACAAAAGGATATACAAAGATTAGCAATGTCTTTCTCTGATTTTAAAAAGAAAGAAGAAAAAAATGAGAAAAAAGAAGAAAAAGGTATTAAATCTATTGAGGATATGATTAAATCTTTAAAAGGAGAAATTAAAGATTTGACAAAAGAAGTTTCTGATTTAAAGAAAGATCAAAAGGATGTAAAGAAAAGTGTAGAAGATGTTGATGATGCAACAAAAGATATTGCAAAAGATGTGGAAAATATAGATTCGGATTCTGAAAAATCTGATAAAAAAGAAAAACAAAAGAAAGAAGAAAAATCTTCAAAAAATAAGTCAGATAAGAAATCTGAAGAAACGGATGAAAAAATAGATGATGAAGAATCTTCAGAAGAGGAAAAGAACGATAATGATAAAGAAAAGAAAGATAATTCTACAGATAAAGAAGATTCTAATGATGATGGTGGAGATGATAGTATGAAAGATGTTTTTGCAGGACTTTAATTTTTTTACATAAATATAATATATTAAATTTTAATCTGAAATGGATAACATGAATAAAAATATGCTTAATTTGATAGCAAGTTTTAAAAAAACAGGTCAATCAAATGAAGTTATTAAACAATCATTATGGCAGATGGGTATGATTCCAGAAGTGATTGATTCACATTTGGAGTATTTTGATAAACATGCTTCTGCAATTAATAAAGAGAACAATATAGTAAAAGAAAATAAAGATATGAAATTAACTTTGGAACAATTGCACAAAAGTGCAAATAAGGTTATTACTATTCTTGAATCTATGAGAGAAGATAGAACATTTGGTTATTCTGCAAATACTGCAAAAATGATTATTGAAAATTGTTTGAAGCAGTTGATGATCAATAAAGATGACGAAATGGTTCTTCAAGAAAAGATCAAGATGGGTTATAAAATTGATGACACATTGGTTAATCCAGTTGTAAAATATACTGTTGCAGAAGGTATGCATGCTGCTTTGGTTGAATATGATTGGTTGCAACCTGTATCTGATTTTAGAACAATGATTGCAGAATCATTTGTTGGCGATAAATGGAGTTATGTTGCTGCTAAATTTGCAAATTCTCTCGCGAGCAAATGTGATAATCAAGCATATGGAAATCTTTATGAAAGTCTTGTTTATACTCTTGTTGATGAGGATAATATGAGACTTGCTCTTAAAGAGGTTCTTTTGGAAAATGCATGGAATAAAGATGCGAAAGAAATTCTTGCTGCTATTGTTGCTGAAGAAAAAGCAGAACAAGGTAAAGTAGATGAAAGAATTTATGAAAATTCTAATTGTTCAACAAGAAAGAATATTTCTCCTTGTATTATCGATGGTGAAAATAAAGTATTCTGGTTACATGGTAAAAATTATATCTACAATGGTAGATCTGTAATGGAGGCTGCTGTTTCTGATCGTAGATATATCAATGTGTTGGAAGGTCTCGCATTACTTAAATATGATGCTGAACAAGATAGATTGGTTTATTATGGTAAGAAAGATATGATGCTTGAATATAATTGTGGAACAGATAAACTTTCAATGACAGGTGTTGAAAATCTTTCTGAAAAATCGTTGTTAGATATTCACGAATCTTTAAGAACATCTGGTATGTTTGACAGAGAAAATATCGCAGATTGTGAGAAACTAGTTAAATTCTACGAAAGTAAAGACTTACTTAGAGATATGGACATCGTTACTACAATCCAAAATAACAATATCGCTGGTTTGTATGTGAGCGTGATTAATGTAGCAGAAGGTATCTATGTAAATAAAGTAAATCTTCCTTTTGGTGTTAATGAAATGACATTCTGTAAAACTGCAAAAGATGCTTGTAAAGAAATTAAAGATTTCATGAAGTATGACGCTACTACACTTTTTGAAGCAAAACTTAAAGAAGAAGGTGATAAGGCTGCTATCGTAGAATCAAAAAGAAATGAAATTAAAGACACACTCGCATTCTTGTCTGAAAAAAGAGCACAAATCGTTGCTGCACTCCAAGAAACAGATAATAACGAACAATTGAAATCTGCTCTTGTTCTAATTGAAGGCGAAGTTCGTAAATTTGAAAAACAATTACAAGAATCTTATCTTGAATCACCTGCTTGCCCAGAAGTATTAAAATACGATCGTGATGAAATGATTAAAAATGGATACACTGAAGTTACAGTTGTTACTCCTGTTGAAGGAACTGAAAAAGATGAAAAAGTTCTTGTTAGCGCAACTGAATATGGACAGCTTGATGATGATGCATTGATTACA
>JAEIGA010001236.1_pt1 | contig 39505 bp, 32 predicted proteins | sample 9270691 | NCBI WGS metagenome assembly JAEIGA01 (sample SAMN17057246, study PRJNA624740) | gut metagenome | biome: biome; isolation source: fecal sample | host: Bos grunniens | place: China: Xizang | collected 2019
AAAACAAACGTTCTTTAGGTGGTTATAGCAGTGAGGTTCCACCTCTTCCCATTCCGAACAGAGAAGTTAAGCTCACTTACGCCGATGGTACTGCCTATTTAGGTGGGAGAGTAGGTAGCCGCCTCTTCAAGCCGAATCCTTAGGGTTCGGCTTTTTTTGTTGCTATGTGAATGGTGCGTTGAGTAGATTATTGTCGTGAGAAGGTGTTACGAACGGAGTTTAGCCGAACCCAGATCTTCAGCTTTCAGAGTCGGCTTTATGCCGCCAATTATATTTACAATCCACCCCCGTTCCCCCTCCTTATGAAAAGGAGGGGGCAAGATATTGTAGGAGCAGATCGTAAGATTTGCTCCTTTTCTTTTTGCATATAGCGCCCCACCTATCGCACAAGACTCGCTTATGAGCTTAGGGAATTTAGAGAAATTAGAGAACTTAGAGAATTTAAAGTTTAGTGTGAATAGACTATGGTGGGTTGTTGGTGGTTGAGAATAGTTGTTGGTTGTAGATGGATGGAGACAAAATAAGGCTGTCTATGATTTTCATAAACAGCCTTAAATCAATTATATAACGACGCGCGATTATCCTATATAACTCTTCAGTGCTTCCACATAATTTCTGAAAGCTTCGCGACCGACGGGCGTAATCCTACAAATTGTGCGCGGGATCTTGCCATTAAACCCCTTTTCAACTGCTATATAGTTAGCTGTTTGCAGTTTATCTATCTGCACACTAAGGTTGCCTGCAGTAGCACCTGTCTGTTTTCTAATATAGACAAAGTCTGCACTCTCTACGCCTAAAAGGATAGACATAATTGCTAATCGCAGTTCGGAATGAAGAAGTGGATCAAGAGGTTTAAGCATTTCTAAGTCTTTTTGCGCGGTTGTACAGTATATGTCCAGGGATAATCATCATAACCGTAAATATTATTGCAAAGATAATAATTTCGCTGTAAAGAACGTACTCAATATACTCGATACAATAATTTTGTATCGTTGTGTTATACTCTTTGATGAGTAGATGTAGTATTGGGAACAGCAGTGCAAGTATCATACTCGCCTTTCCTGCAACGGTAAGCACCCTGTGTTGGCAGATCTTTCCGCTAATTACAGTTCCGATGCTCATCATCACGGCGGTTAGAAATAGAATGTTTGTCTTGTAGACAAGGGCTGCGATGAAAATCATACCATAAGATAGACCAATGACTGTCCATACAGCACTTACACTACGATCGACATAGGACTTAGGTCTGCGCTCTTGGTTGTGATTCTGTTGATAATTCAACCATAGAGTTCCCGTACCGCCAACCAAGGGAATTAACCACCAAAACCAAGAGATCGTAGAAATGTTTGCACCACTTGTGTAACCAAAGTATTCGAACAATGATACTATAACCGTTGTGTAGCCCCACAACAGGAAGTATTTACCACTGTCGCGATCGATGTCTGCTGTGGTTTGAGCAATCATCTGAGAGATAATCTCTATACTGCGGTGTTCGTCGAATTGAGTTTTTTTGTTGTTTTCCATAGTAGTTAGTTTTAGGTTCATCTTGTTGTAACGCTATCTGCAGATATTTCAATTACAAATATAAAGCAGTTTATAAAATAAACCAAATATTTTAGACTATTTTTTTTATTACTACGTAAGTAGTAAAACTTTTAGGTGTGCAGGAAGGGGGGGGGCTACATTGAGGAGCTAAAGTCGCCTGTTGGCGGTTGGTGGAGATTGGTAATTTAGAGAAATTAGTAAGTTTAAGGAGATTAGTGAGTGGGGTAAAATAGGACCTTGCTGAGGGGGGGGGGCTGCATTGAGGAGTTAAAGTCGCCTGTTTGGCGGTTGGTGGAGATTGGTAATTTAGAGAAATTAGTGAGTTTAAGGAGATTAGGGAGTGAGGTAAACAGGACCTTGCTGAGGGGGGGGCTGCATTGAGGAGTTAAAGTCGCCTGTTTGGCGGTTGGTGGAGATTGGTAATTTAGAGAAATTAGTGAGTTTAAGGAGATTAGGGAGTGAGGTAAATAGGACCTTACTGGGAGGGGAGTTTAGGAAGGTGCGCTGTTGGAGAGGGGTAGGGGAGTACCTCCTAATGTTCTCTAAATTACTTAAGTTCATTTGATTACGGATTGTGTGTGTCTATTTTATTCTATCAGAGCAGAAGGATTTGCGTTTGCACTCTTTGCAGAATTCGCCTGACCAGACGGCGTTGAAGTGGTCGCCAGCGCTATCGACGAGGTTAAGGTCTGTGGTGAGGATGCCAGCCTCGAAATTACGTTTGCCATCGGACTTCATACCGATACCTGCGCCTGTGAGGTTGGCAGATCCAATATATGCCATTTCGCAGTCGAAAACAATAATTTTGAAGTGTACCCTCGGACATAATTTGCGCTTAAGGCGTTTGATAAGGAGTGGGTATTTGTCGAAATCGTCACAGAAATTTGGGCCTGGCTCCTTGGCGTGGAGCAGGCGTACCTCGACACCTCGCTTGACTAAGGAGTCGAGAACGGCGAGGAAGGGTTTACTATTTGCGCCTACCTTGACATAGAGATCCTTGATGTCGGCAGTGCCTATGACAAGCGAGTGGCGCACGTTTGCTATTCGGGCAATAACCTCGCTAAAGTGTTCATTATCTGCTATATACTGTGTCATAGGCGGTTGGTGTTTTTCGATACGTTAATAAAAGAAGGGCCTATCTAATCTTAGACAAGCCCTACAAAGTCTGCATACGCTATAAGCCGAGTTCTGTACTCTCCGTTAGGAGAGCCTCTATCATTTATCTACGACGACAATCACTTGCCGCCTCTAGCAACCTACCCCCCGACATTGGACGAGCAACCCTTAATTGTCGGTATACACGGTCTTGCAACCCACGAGGCGCACAGCCAAGAGTATCACTACCCTTGCGGTGGGCTCTTACCCCAACCTTCTCACCCTTACCCTTTCAGGCGGTTATTTTCTTCTACGCTACTATACCCTCTCGGATATCAAGCCATTAACTTGCGCGGTGCTCTATGTTGCTCGGACTTTCCTCTTACACCATAGGTGTCAGCGATAGAGCGCATATGCGGGTGCAAATTTAGGAATTATGTGTTAAAAAACAAAAGAAAGGGGGACAATTATCCCCCTTTCGTAGAAATACCTATATATATTATAGGCGAGCCTTAATAGCCTTTGACTCCTCCTCGTAGCCAGGCTTATCCAACAAGGCGAACATATTCTTCTTATATGCCTCTACGCCAGGCTGGTCGAATGGATTTACGCCAAGGATATAACCTGAGATACCGCAACCCTTCTCGAAGAAGTAGAGCAACTGGCCAATGGTGCGAGCATCGATGCGCTCGATTTCGATGATGAGGTTTGGCACACCACCGTCGAGGTGTGCAAGGCGAACACCGAGTTCGGCCATCTTATTAATCTCAGAGAGGCGTTTGCCTGTGAGGAAGTTCAAGCCGTCGAGGTTAGCCTCGTCAGCCTCTACCTTAACCTCGTACTTAGAGTTCTTCACCGATATAATGGTCTCGAACAGGGTGCGCTCACCCTCCTGAATGTACTGACCCATAGAGTGAAGGTCGGCAGTGAGGGTTACGCTTGCAGGGAAGATGCCCTTGCCCTCCTTACCCTCAGACTCACCGTAGAGCTGCTTCCACCACTCGGCAATATACTGCAACTTAGGCTCGTAAGAGCCGAGGATCTCTATCTTCTTGCCCATCTTATACAACTCGTTGCGTACGATAGCGTACTGAGCAGCAGGGTTTTGCTCGATTGGAGTAGCCTCACTTGTGAGACGCTCCATATCGCGAGCACCCTCTACAAAAGCATCAACATCTACGCCTGCAACAGCCAATGGAAGTAGGCCTACAGGTGAGAGGACTGAGTAGCGACCACCCACGTTATCCTCGATGACGAAGGTAGGGTAGCCCTCCTGAGTTGCGAGGGTCTTGAGTGCGCCACGTGCCTTGTCTGTAATGGCAACGATGCGCTCAGCAGCCTCGGCCTTGCCATAGCGCTTCTCGATCTCGGCCTTAATGAGGCGGAAGGCGATGGCTGGCTCTGTAGTAGTACCAGACTTAGAGATTACGATAGCAGCGATAGAGTACTCCTTCACTGCATCCATAAGTTCGTGGGTGTAGTCCTCAGAGATGTTCTCGCCAGCAAAGACAACGGTAGGGTTGTCGTGGTGCTTTTTGAGTGACTCGAAAGAGTTTGACATAGCCTCCAAAACGGCCTTAGCACCGAGGTATGAGCCACCGATACCGATGCAGATTACTACCTCTGCGCGCTCGCGCAACTTCTGTGCTACGCTCTTAATCTCGGCCATCTCCTGGTCGGTGATAGATGATGGAAGGTTTACCCAACCGAGGAAGTCGTTACCTGCACCCTTGCCACTGTGAAGAAGAGAGTTGGCACGTGCTGCCTCTGCCTGCATCTGGTCGGTTACCACGATGCCACTATGTTTTGCATCAAACTTAATTAGTTCCATATTCGTAAAGTTTAAATGGTTAATTTTTAAGATGTTAGTATTTAGTTGATTACTTCAAAATCTGCGTCAGGGCCTTCATAGCCTCGCGTGCCGAAGCCTTATTGTAGAGCACCTCCCACACCATATCTGCGATCGGCATATCGACATTGCAACGCATCGAACTACGACGAATACACTCGGCAGCGTAGTAGCCCTCGGCCACCATAGTCATCTCGTTAAGAGCGCTCTTGACCGAGCAACCCTTACCAATAAGGGTGCCAAGACGGCGGTTGCGGCTCAACTGCGAGTAGCAGGTTACAAGGAGGTCGCCCATATATGCTGCGGTGTTGATATTGCGCTCTTCGGCAGGGATTGCCTTCTCGATGAATCGCTTCATCTCTGCGGCGCACGACGAGATAAGAACGGCCAAGAAGTTGTCGCCATAGCGCAAGCCGACGGCGATACCCACGGCCACGGCATATACGTTTTTCATAATCGCTGCGGCCTCGACACCCAAGACATCGGTAGAGAGGCTACAACGGAAGTAGTCGTTCGAGAGAACACTGCAAACTGCTTGAGCAGTAGTGAGATCCTCTGCTGCGATGGTGAGGTACGAGAGTTGGCACTGTCCCACCTCCTCGGCGTGTGAAGGGCCTGTTACGACGGCGAGATTCTCCATCGGGATATCGTAGTAGCGGTTCATATGCTCGACGATGGTGAGGTAGTCGCCAGGGATGATACCCTTGACTGCCGAAACAACGACCTTATTAGCGAGGCTCTCGGTGAGAGGTTCGAGGAACTTCTTGAGGAATGCAGAAGGCATAGCCAAGATGACGATTTCGGCATCGCGGACAGCCTCATTTATGTCGGCTGTAGGGGTGAAAAATCCACGATCTATATAGCACCAAGGCAGATACTTCGTATTTCGACTAAGTGTCGTGAGCGATTCGAAGATGTCGTTGTTTAAAACCAACCAATTTACGTGATGGTGATTCACGGTAAGCGTCTTCACTATCGCTGTTGCCCAACTGCCGTAACCCAAGACGGCACAACGGGGATTACTCGATACGTTCATAAGTAAAAAATTATTTACACAAAAATAGTAAAAAAATGTGAAAACTCTTGCAAAAACCTCATATCTTTTTTCTATCTTTGCAAATGAGTAAGTAGTGGTTTATGCTCATTGGGGCGTAACTTGCTGAAACATAGATGTTTTCGACCTCTGGCGCGGTCTTGCGTCACGAGTCGCTTTTTTGTCTATGGCTGCCTGAAAAGGGGACGAGAAAGTGGGTGTCGAACGATTGGAGTGATAATAATAAAAAGAGTTAAAATATGGGTATTTTTTCATTTACGCAGGAGCTCGCTATTGACCTCGGAACGGCCAATACGCTCATTATGCACAACGGCAAGGTTGTCGTTGATGAGCCCTCTATCGTGGCTTTGAGTATGAAGACGGGCGACCTTATGGCCATCGGTCACAAGGCACGTCTTATGGATGGTAAGACTCACTCAAACATCCGCACCATTCGTCCGTTGAAGGATGGCGTTATTGCCGACTTCGAGGCTACGGAGCTTATGTTGCGTGGTTTGATTAAGAAGGTGAATGCTACGGGAGGTATGTTTGCACCATCGCTTCGTATGATGATTTGTATCCCTTCGGGCTCTACAAACGTCGAGATTCGTGCCGTAAAGGAGTCGGCACAGCACGCTGGCGGTCGCGAAATCTACCTCATCTTCGAGCCTATGGCCGCAGCCCTCGGTGCTGGTCTCGATGTGGAGGCTCCAGAGGGTAACCTCATCATCGACATCGGTGGTGGTACTTCGGAGATCGCTTGTATCTCACTCGGAGGTATCGTATGCTCTAAGTCTATCAATATCGCAGGTGATGTCTTCACCACAGATATCCAGAACTATATCCGCCAGCAGCACGGCATCCGTATCGGTGAGCGTACTGCCGAGGCTATCAAGTGCGCTATTGGTGCTGCGGTGCCAGAGTTGGCTGAGGAGCCTGAGGATTACGTATTCACAGGTTCTAATATGCTAACCAACCTTCCACAGACCGTGACATTGAACTATAGCGAGATTGCCTACGCCTTGGATAAGTCGCTCGTTAAGTTGGATAACGCCCTTATGGAGGTGTTGGAGGAGATGCCACCAGAGTTGTACTCGGATGTTGTTCGCAACGGTATCTACCTTGCGGGTGGTGGCGCTCTTATTAAGGGCCTCGACGAGCGTCTCTCGAAGAAGTCGGGCTTGCCAGTACATATCGCCGAGGATCCACTACGTGCCATTGCGCGTGGTACTTGCATAGCGCTTAAGAATATTGGTAACTTCTCGTTCTTGTTGGGTGGCGACAAGTAGGAGTTAAGGCTATAAGTATAGGTAGTAGAAACTAAGAGGCTGTCGGCAGTGATTTGTAGGCAGCCTCTTTCTAAGCAAAATTATGTACCGATTAATTGAGTTCATCAAGCGCATCTATGTCATCGTGCTATTCCTCTTGCTGGAGGGGGTAGTGCTGTGGAACTATGCGCAGTCGTCGCCATATACCGAGGCTAAAATCCTGTCGCGCACAACAGCCGTGGGAGGTGCTATCTCGTCGGCAATATCGAGTGTGGAGCACTTCTTCTCGTTGCCCTCGATGAACCGTATGCTCACTGAGCGTGTGGCAGAGTTGAACAAGGAGGTTGAGAGACTCTCGTTGGCCGAGGGTGTCGGCGTTGTGGAGGGTTGCGACTCGGTGCAGTATGATCCACACTTCAAGTACCATCCCGCACGTGTGGTGTCGATGACAACGAGTCGTCAGCGCAATTTCGTGGTCTTAGATCGTGGCTTCGAGGATGGCATCACCAAGGATATGGGTGTTGTTACGCCCGATAATAAGTTGGTGGGCTATGTGGTGTCGTGCAGCGAACACTATTCGGTAGTTCAGCCTATGTTGAGTGTGGAGTTCAGCACGGGTGGTCGCCTTGTGGATAATGGCCACGTGTGCGTCATCCGCTGGTCTGGAGAGTCGAAGTATTTGGTCGAGGCTGTCGAGTTGTCGGTCTACTCCGAGCCTAAGGAGGGTATGGAGGTAGAGGTTAGTTCGGAGCGTCTGCCAAGCGGTGTGCTTATCGGTAAGATCGTGGACTTCGAACTCAATTCGGCGAAGTCGGCCTATAGTGCCGAGATAGAGATTGCGGCAGATATTTCGCGCCTCGACAATGTCCTTATCGTGGAGAATAGCCACGCTAAGGAGCTTGAGGAGTTGAAGGAGGTTGTGGGTATGTAATTTAGTAAAAGGGTGTTACGCAGATGTTTAGGGTGATTCCATATATTATGATGACCATTGCACTCTTGTTTGTGCAGATTTTTGTCCTCGACGAGGTATCGATAGCACTTGTGCTACGACCAATGATATTCCCTCTTGTGGTGTTACTGTTGCCCATTGAGTGGCGCACGGTGTGGGTGCTACTCGTAGCCTTGGCTACGGGAGTGCTTATGGATGTGTCGCTTGGTGGTGCAGGCCTCTATACCGCTACGCTGTTGCCCATTGCTGTTATGCGTCGCTGGGTGTTGTACCTCACAACGCACCGCAGTGTGGAGTCTGGTGACCAGACATCGCTCTTCTCGCGTATGTCTCAGCGACAGGTGATGATATGGGTGGCTACGATGCTTGCCATACACCACGTTATGTTTTTTGCACTGGAGACCCTCTCCTTTGCAAAGCCTCTGCATCTCATCGCCACGATGCTGCTTAGTACACTCCTATCTGCGCTTATAGCAACACCTATCGTACAAATCTATTGCTCAAAAATCGTTGCTAAGTAATGAATGATCAGGGATATTTGAGATATAAAATATTGCGTATCATAGTTATTGCTGTGGGCGTGGTATTGCTCATCCGTCTCTTCTCGATGCAGATTCTTTCGGATGAGTACGATGCTAAGGCAACCAAGAATATCGTGCGTACGGAGGTAGAGTATCCTATGCGTGGTGAGGTCTTGGACCGCCGTGGTGAGTACTTGGTCAAGAGCCGTGTCTGCTACGACGTGATGGTGGTCTATAGGGAGTTACCGAAGGAGGGTTTCGACACTATGCGTCTTGCCTCAATCCTCGATATTAGCCCTGAGCGTCTGGAGCGTCAGCTCAAGAATGCGAGGATGAGCCCTCGTGCCCGTACGTTGGTTGTGGGCTACTTGTCGCAGGAGAAGAAGTTGCTCCTCGACGAGGGTGGCTTTAAGGGCTTTTATACACGCTTCCGCACAGCACGAGAGTACCCCCGAAAGATTGGTGGTAACTTGTTGGGCTATGTGAGTGAGGTTACCGAGGACCAAGTACGCAAGTGGGAGTACTACGAGTCGGGCGACTATATCGGAGTTGGCGGTGTGGAGTCGGCCTACGAGACTCTGCTACGTGGCGAGAAGGGTGTTAGTTACCGCATCTACGACTCCTACGGAGCGGTGCAGGGTAGTTATAACGATGGTCTGGATGATATTCTTCCTGTCAAGGGCGCCCAACTGACCTCTACGATTGATGCCCGTCTCCAGGAGTTTGCCGAGGAACTTATGGTCGGCAAGATTGGTGCGGTGGTGGCTATTGAGCCATCGACTGGAGAGATTTTGGCTATGGTGTCATCGCCAACCTACGACCCCGACCTTATGGTGGGTCGCCAGCGTAACAACAACTACGCCAATATGTTGCATAACCAGCGACAGCCTCAGTTCAACCGCGCGGTGAAGGCTAAGTATCCCCCAGGCTCAACCTTTAAACTCGTGCAGGGCCTTATCGGTTTGCAGGAGAAGGTGCTTCGTCCGAGCGACCGCTACCCCTGTAATATGGGCTTCAGTTATGGTAAACGAAAGATGGCTTGCCACGCCCATAGTTCGCCGTTGGATCTGCGTGATGCTGTGGCTCATTCGTGCAACGCCTACTTCTGCTATGTCTTTAGGGATATGATTACCAACTCGAAGTATGGCAGTGTCAAGGAGGGTGTCAGGGTTTGGAACGACTATGTCAATAGTTTTGGCTTTGGCCGACAACTCGGTACGGACCTCTACGGTGAGGGTGCAGGTTTTGTCCCCACGCCAGAGTACTACGATAGCCGTTATAGTAGCAGTTGGAACTGGGGTACGGTGATATCGTGTGCCATTGGTCAGGGCGAGATGGGCTGTACACCGCTACAGATGGCTAACCTCGCTGCCATCGTGGCCAACCGTGGCTACTACTACATCCCCCATATGATTAAACATATCGAGGGTCGTGACTCTATCGATAGTCGCTACTACGAGCGTCACTACACGATGGTAGACTCCATAAATTTTGTTCCTGTGGTAGAGGGTATGTGGCGTAGTGTTAATGTGGCAGGTACGTCGGGTAAGGCTCGCTTGGAGGGCTGGGATGTGTGTGGTAAGACGGGTACGGCCGAGAACCCTAATGGTGCCGACCACTCTACCTTCCTCTCGTTCGCTCCGAAGGATAATCCAAAGATTGCTATCTCGGTATATGTGGAGCATGGTGGTTTTGGAGCCTCTATTGCGTTGCCTATAGCCAGCCTCATCGAGGAGTTGTACCTCACCGACACCATCACACGTCCAAAGATGGTCGAGGATGTGCTTAACTTCCAGCCAAACTATACACGCAACTACGACTTGCGCCAGAAGCGCTACGACGAGAAACGAAATGCTAATAAGTAGGATAGTATGATTTCAGAGTATAACATATCGCATCGTGGAGGGGCTACACGCTCGCTCTTCGGCTCGGTGGATAGGGTCGCACTACTCCTATATATAGCCATTGTGATTATAGGTGTTGTCTGCATCACGTCGGCCTCGTTCGACTCGGAGAGTGCAAACATATTCTCCTTTAAGCATAACTACATAAAGCAACTTATGTGGGTCGGCATATCGTCGATTATGGCTACCGTAGTGCTGTTGCTCGACCGTAGACTCTTCCATATGTTTGCCTACCCAGCCTATATCTTAGGAATATTGATGTTGCTCGCTGCGCTCCTCTTTGGTAAGGAGGTCAATGGCGCTAAGGCGTGGTTCGAGGTGGTGGGAATGCGTATCCAACCCGTGGAGTTTGTTAAGATTGCTACGGCCCTGATGATGGCACGCATAATGAGCGACTACTCCTTTAATATAAGGCGATTTATCGACTTAGTGAAGGTGGGTGCTATCATCCTCATTCCGTTCGGCATCATCGTCTTGCAGAACGATACTGGCTCAGGCCTTGTGCTGGGAGCCTTCCTCTTTGTGTGGTATAGAGAGGGACTCTCGAAGTATCTATACTTCCCTGCACTCTTTACCGTGGTACTATTTATCGTGGCACTCATCTTCTCGCCCGTAGTGATTTTTACGGCCTTGTTGGTACTCTTCGTACTCTATAGCGCTATGCGTTCGGGTATGCTCCTGGGTCACTTCCGCTTCTTCTGTTTGGTCGTTTGTGTAGCACTCTTGCTGGCGCTCATCACTCCGCTGAGTGGCTATGTGTCGTTGATGATAGCGTGTGGTGTGGTTGCTGTGGTGCTGTTGGCTATTGCGCTCAAGACACGCACGATGGAACTTATCTGGCCTATCGTGATGTTCGTCTATGCTATGCTCTTCGTGCCTACGGTAGATACCCTCTTCGAGCATCTGGAGCCTCACCAGAAGAATCGCCTCTTGACCTTCGTGGGTTTGGTCGATGACCCTCGTGATGTGGGCTACAACGTCAATCAGTCGAAGATTGCTATCGGCTCTGGTGGTATGTGGGGTAAGGGCTTTATGGAGGGTACGCAGATTAAGTATGACTACGTTCCTGAGAAACATACCGACTTCATCTTCTGCATCGTTGGCGAGGAGTTTGGCTTCTTCGGTGCGCTGATTGTCGTGGGCTTGTATATAGCCCTCATCCTACGCATTATGCGTATGGGTGAACGAATAAAGGAGCCCTTTGGGCGTGTCTACTGCTACTCCGTATCGGCAATATTGCTACTTCACGTGATAGTAAATATGGGTATGACCATCGGCCTTATGCCTGTGATGGGTATTCCGTTGCCATTGATGAGTTATGGTGGCTCGTCGTTGCTGGCCTTCACACTCCTCATAATGATTGCCATCCGCCTCGATGCCTCGACCCAAGATAATGACCTCTATAATATATAATGAGATATGAAACCAAAACGATTGATTTTCGTTACTAACGACGATGGCTACACCTCGAAGGGCTTCCGTGCTGCGGTGAACTTGGCACGCGAGTTCGGCGACGTGATAGCTATTGCTCCAGATAGGGTGCAGAGTGGTATGAGCCAGGCTATAACCATCACCGCTCCGCTCTTCCTCCGCAAGGTTGAGGAGGGTGAGGGCTTGACCATTTATGCCTTTTCTGGCACGCCCGTCGATTGCTCGAAGGTAGCCTTCGACCACCTGCTTCGAGAGACTAAGGTGGACTTGGTGCTGTCGGGTATCAACCACGGCTCGAATGCCGCAATCAATGTGATGTACTCAGGAACTATGGGTGCTGCTATCGAGGGTAGCCTCTATGGTGTACCATCTATAGGTCTTTCAATCGATGACCACGATGCTGATGCCGACTTCGAGGGTGCTGTGGAGTATGGTAGGGTGGTTGTGCGTCAGGTCTTGGAGGCTCAGGAGCATCTCCCTCGCCCCTTGTGCCTCAATGTGAATGTGCCACGCTGTGCGGCCTCAGAGATTCAGGGCATCCGCCTCTGCCGTCAGACGCGAGGCTTCTGGCGCGAGGAGTTTTACAAGCGCACCGACCCTCACGGCCGCGACTACTACTGGCTTACGGGAGCCTTCCAGAACATAGAGCCTGAGGCGGAGGATACCGACGAGTGGGCATTAGCTCACCGCTACGTATCGGTAGTCCCCGTGCAGACCGATATGACCGACTATAGGCAGCTGAAGGCCTTGGGCGAGGTGTTGTAATATTCTATATGTAAATAGGTATATGGTATGCGGGCAGTTGAGATATTGATGATTGTGTCGATAGTTATGCAGGTCGTGGCTATGGTCATCGCCCTTTTCTTGGTCAATAAGACTAAGTTTAGGGCGCTGTGGATCTGTTGTATCATCAGCCTTATGCTCCTGTCGGTGGAGCGCTACCTGCAACTCGAAATCTTCGCAGGCGAGCAGGTCTCGGAGTTAGGCTTTGCGTGGGTGGGTATCATTGCTTCGCTAAGTTTCTCTATATGTGTTGTTTGTGCCTATCTGCTTGTCAAACACGCCGACAGGGTGACCGAGCAGCGGAGGGTGCTTGAGAATCGTCTTCTTACGGCGGTCCTACGCACCGAGGAGCAGTCGCGCGCCTCCTTTTCTCGTGAATTGCACGACGGCTTAGGCCCACTGCTGAGTTCGGCGAAGATGTCGCTATCGGCGCTCCAGCGAGCCTCGCTAAGCGAAAATGATAAGGCGGTGTTGCAGAGCTCTTCGGCAGTCATTGATGAGGCCATTCGCTCGTTGAGGGAGATATCGAATAACCTCTCGCCACGCATACTCAACGACTTCGGCCTTGCACGAGGCATCGACCGCTTTGTCGATAGGCTTGGTGTTGTACGTCAGGCAAACGTGGAGTTTCGCTCTACAATCGGCGATAAGCGTTACGATAGGAATGTGGAGGTTATCCTCTATCGCGTTGTGTGTGAGCTTATTAATAACTCGATAAAACACGCCGAGTGCAAACAGATAAGGCTCTCTCTCGCCGAGCAGGACGGTTGCCTTGTGTTGGACTATTCAGACGATGGCAAGGGTTTCGACCTTAGTGAGGTGGAGGATATGGGAATGGGTCTTTCGAACATACGTTCGCGTGTCTCGACCCTTAATGGTAAGTTGAAAATTGTTACATACCCTGGTGCGGGTGTTCGCGTTAAGGTCGTTGTGCCAATTGATGGTGCGGTGGTCAATGTGGAGAGTATCCTTGAGCAGGGCCAAAACGTAAAACGAAGAAGAAATGGTAGACGCAGAGGTTAGAATAGCGTTAGTTGATGATCACGCCCTCTTCCGTTCGGGACTTAAGGGGTTGTTGTCGCAACGTGATGGTTTTAAGGTTGTTGCCGACGTGAGCAGTGGCGAGGAGTTCTTGGCCTTGCTCCCAGGGTTGGATGTCGATGTGGTCTTTATGGATATATCGATGCCAGGTATCGATGGTGCGGAGACCACACGTCGAGCCTTGGCCCAGCGCCCAGAGTTGAAGATTATCACACTCTCGATGTATGGCGATGAACACTACTACTCTCTGATGGTTAAGTCGGGAGCTTTAGGCTTCTTGCTCAAGGATTCGGATATCGACGAGGTCTACGATGCTGTGGAGTCGGTTGCGTCGGGCGAGAACTACGTGAATAAGCAACTCCTCGACTCTATGACGCGCAATATGAGTCGCTTGGCGACTACCTCGGCAGGGGATGATGAGTCGCTCTCGGATCGAGAGATAGAGATCTTGGTTGAGGTCTGCCGTGGCCTGTCGAATCAGGAGATTGCCGACAAACTCTTCATCTCGAAGCGTACGGTAGATAAGCACCGAGCCAACATCCTCGAAAAGACGGGGTGTAAAAATACAGCCAACTTGGTGGTCTATGCAATCAAGAATCGTCTCGTAGAGATATAAGTATAAACGAAAAGAGTAGCCCCGCAGGCTACTCTTTCCACATCTTAATCACCGATGCGATCTTGCCATTCTCATCAAGGATTGTCTCGCCATTGTCATCGACCTCAATGAGTTGTATGAAGTAGACGGGTTTGAAGTCTACGTTTATTATGCCCTTGTGGTAGAGTAGACCAGCGTAGGTGCGCCCATTCTCGAAGGTGAGCGTGATGTATGGCATACTGTTAGTTAGAGCAAAGGTGTAGGTGAATTTCTGGTTCGAAACGACATTCTCGCGAGCGGGGGTGTCGTAGCCTATCATCGTACCCTCCTTGGCGAAGAACTCTACATCGTAGTAAGTGTAGGTGAGTTCGTCGTAGCTGTACCACACGGTATTCTCCAACGATGTGATGATGGGATAGTCTTGAATCTCCTCCTCAGGGTTGTTGCAAGCCACAAAGCTAAGCAGTGCTGTGGCGCAGAAAAGATATTTCAAAAGTCTCATAACTCTATCTTTGTATTAGTTGAACGCACAAAAGTAATGAGAGTTATAAGAAAAACCAATAGCCTGGGGTAAAAATCGTTGATTTTGAGCAGAAAAAGTTGCATAAAGGTTGTTAGTTGCGAAAAAATATTTACCTTTGCGCCGCTCTTATGGGCGCACGCGTAAGTGTGGACCGTAGGGGGCTTGAATCTATTTATTAACTTTTAACGAGCGATTGTATCGCAAAAAACTATTTCCATTATGGAGCAGAACAAAATTGTAGCGAACGAGAATTTCGATTGGACAGCATTCGAGCAGGATCTTGGTCTTTACGATCAGTCTAAGGAGTCTATTGAGGCTGCTTATGGTGCAACAATGTCTAACATCGCTGTAGGCGAGGTTGTTGAGGGTACTGTATCAGAGATCAACAAGCGCGAGGTTACTGTAAACATCGGTTATAAGTCAGAGGGTCTTATCCCAGCGACTGAGTTCCGTTACAACCCAGACTTGACCGTAGGCGAGAAGGTAGAGGTTTACGTTGAGTCAGTAGAGGATAAGGGTGGCCAGTTGTCACTCTCACACAAGAAGGCTCGTCAGCTTAAGAGCTGGGACCGTGTTAATGAGGCTCTCAACAACGACGAGATCATTAAGGGTTATGTTAAGTGTCGCACTAAGGGCGGTATGATTGTCGATGTATTCGGCATCGAGGCATTCTTGCCAGGCTCACAGATCGACGTTAAGCCTATCCGCGACTACGATGTATACGTAGACAAGACTATGGAGTTCAAGGTTGTTAAGATCAACCAGGAGTTCCGCAACGTCGTTGTATCTCACAAGGCTCTTATCGAGGCAGAGCTCGAGGCTCAGAAGCAGGTTATTATGTCTAAGCTTGAGAAGGGTCAGATCCTTGAGGGTACAGTTAAGAACATCACCTCTTACGGTGTATTCATCGACCTCGGTGGCGTAGATGGTCTTATCCACATCACTGATCTCTCTTGGGGTCGCGTAAACCACCCAGAGGAGGTTGTAGCTTTGGATCAGAAGCTTCAGGTTGTTATCCTTGACTTCGATGAGGCTAAGAAGCGTATCGCTTTGGGTCTTAAGCAGCTCACAGCACACCCTTGGGATGCACTCAGCGCAGACCTTAAGGTAGGTGACAAGATCAGCGGTAAGGTAGTAGTTGTTACTGACTACGGCGCATTCGTTGAGGTAGCACCAGGTGTTGAGGGTCTTATCCACGTTTCTGAGATGTCTTGGAGCCAGCCATTGCGCTCTGCACAGGAGTTCATGAAGGTTGGTGACGAGATCGAGGCTGTATTGCTTACTTTGGACCGCGAGGAGCGCAAGATGTCTTTGGGCGTTAAGCAGCTTACTCCAGATCCATGGGCTGAGATCGAGAAGAAGTACCCTGCAGGTACAAAGTGCACTGCACGTGTTCGCAACTTCTCTAACTTCGGCGTATTCGTAGAGATCGAGGATGGTATCGAGGGTCTCGTACACATCTCTGACCTCTCTTGGACTAAGAAGGTTAAGCACCCAAGCGAGTTCACTCAGGTAGGTGCTGAGTTGGAGGTTGTTGTTCTTGAGATCAACAAGGAGAACCGTCGTCTTTCACTCGGTCACAAGCAGATCGAGGAGAACCCATGGAATGGCTTCGAGAGCCAGTATGGCGTAGACAGCATCCACCAGGGTACTGTATCTGAGGTTACTGAGAAGGGCGCTATCGTATCTTTGGGTGAGAACATCGAGGGCTTCTGCCCTGCACGTCACCTCGTTAAGGAGGATGGCACAACTTTGAAGGCTGGCGAGACTGCTGACTTCAAGGTATTGGAGTTCTCTAAGGCTACTAAGCGCATCACTCTTTCACACAGCCGCATCTTCGAGGAGGCTAAGCGTGCTGCTGCTGATGCTGAGAAGGCAGAGCGTCGTGCTGCTGCAGACGCTACTAAGTCTACCGTTAAGAAGATCAACGCTCAGGTTGAGCGCACAACTCTTGGCGATATCTCAGGCTTGGCAGAGTTGAAGGCTCAGATGGAGGAGAACAAGTAATCTTGTTAAACCTCAGTTAATAGTCTCGTGGTTACTTCGGTAGCCACGAGATTTTTTTATCCTCATAGTACAATAATGATATAGTAATCTCGTTTTTAAACCGAGAAAAGTTGTTAAAGTTATTGTCTATGAAGAGTAAGGTTTCTAAGAGTTTCGAGGCTATCATCTCTCGTACTACGCTGATGCTTAGGCGCGAGGGGATAGCGACCTCGTTTGTCGATAGGCTTGTCGTTGAGGTACTTGGCGACGAGGCCACCTTTGGTTATGCCCTGTTGCAGAGCCTTGTGGGCGAGCAGGGCCTTAGCGTTGTGATGCGCAGGGTTGTTCAGCGCATAATCTCAAATCCTGTAGCGGAGAGCCTAACACCCGAACTATGCTATATGAGGATGTGTGAGGAGATTAGCCAAAAGGTTAAGACTAAGCGTATCTCCACGGCCCATCTGCTCTACTATGCCACTCAGGATGAGGGTACGGCTACGGCCGAGGAGTTGCGTGGCTATGGCATTAGAGCAGAGGATATCCTCGACGCCATTGCTCGTGCAGTGGGTGGGGAGGATAGCGAGTCAGTGGGCGAGTCGGAGCAAGCCAAAAGCGATGATTTACTACCCTCTATGGTCGTGGAGGTAGAGAGTAGGCCGACTTCGGCGCGTTCTAAGTTGGATGCCTTTGGCCAGAACCTAACCGATATGGCACGACGTGGTGAGATAGACCCCGTCGTGGGTCGCGATGCGGAGATAGCGCGTGTGGTGCAGATACTCTCGCGTCGCAAGAAGTGCAACCCACTACTTATAGGTGAGGCTGGTGTGGGCAAGAGTGCCATTGTCGAGGGGCTTGCCCTTAGAGTTGTCGAAGGGTGTGTGCCAAACTCCTTGGTGCGTAAGGAGATATATATCCTCGATATGGCAACGCTGGTCGCAGGCACTAAGTTTCGTGGCGAGTTCGAGCAACGTATGCACGAGTTGCTCGAAGCCATTGAGAGCGAGTGTGATACAATAATATTTATCGACGAGATACACACTATCGTAGGTGCAGGAGCAAACCAGGGGGCGTTGGATGTGGCAAATATGCTTAAACCAGCGTTGGCACGTGGTAAGATACAGCTCATTGGGGCAACCACGCCCGACGAGTACCGCACCTCCATCGAGCGCGATGCGGCCCTGGAGCGCCGTTTCCAGAGTGTTCGTATCGAGCCCACAACGAGGGAGAGTACTCTTGAGATATTAAGCCAGTTGGAGGCGTACTATAGCCAGTACCACGGAGTTACCTATTCGCGCGAGGCGTTGCAGACGTGTGTCGATTTGGCCGATAACTATATCCCCGACCGCCACTTTCCGGATAAGGCTATTGACCTTATGGATGAGGCTGGTGTCTGGGCTTGTGTCGAGGCAGGGATGGAGCAGGGTAGTAGGGTTGTTGAGCCACACCACGTGGCGCACGTCACACACCTTATCACGGGCATACCCTTGGAGTCGCTCTCGGCAAGTGAACGCCAGAGGCTTTCGAACTTGCAGAGCCACTTAGAGCGCGTCGTGGTAGGCCAACAGGAGGTTGCCTCGCACTTGGCCAAGAGCCTCGTTAGGCTTCGTGCGGGTCTTAAGCAGGTCAATCGCCCCTGGGGAGTCTTCCTCTTTGTAGGCTCTACGGGAGTGGGCAAGACCCTTATGGCCAAGGAGATAGCGCAATGGCTGAGGCCGACGAAGCAGAACCTCATAAGGTTCGATATGTCGGAGTATGGCGAGCGTCACACCCTTTCGCGCCTTATTGGTGCTCCTGCTGGCTATGTCGGTTATGGTGAGGGAGGCCTGCTCTCGGAGGCTGTAAGGCGCAACCCAAATAGTGTGTTGCTCTTCGACGAGATAGATAGGGCGCACCCCGATATATATAACCTTATGCTCCAGATTTTCGACGAGGGGTACTTCACCGACACCCTCGGCAGACGTATCGACTGTCGCCATACGCTGATAATACTTACCACGAACTTAGGAGCAAACTCTCTTGGCGAGGGTAGTCGTAGGATAGGCTTCCAACGTAACGAGCAGCCACTTAGTAGCTCTGTCGATCGGGACAAGTGCCTACGAGAGGTGGAGAGTCACTTCTCCAAGGAGTTCTTGGGTAGGGTGGATGAGGTCTTGGTGTTCAATGAGTTAGGCTTTGCCGATCTCTGCCAAATTGCTCGTCTCGAACTGTACTCTTTGGTTGAGCGTGCTAAGACACTGGGACTTAGTCTTAGTGTTGAGGAGGGTGTAGTGGAGCATATAGCCACGCTGGCTAAGCAGAGGCGACAAGGGGCGAGGGCGATTAAGCGCCTTGTGGCAGCGATGATTGAGACCCCTCTTTCCGAGCAACTACTCTTCGGGCCGCTGTCGTTGCAGGAGTGTAGAGTGGTGGTAGAGGATGGTGAGGTTGTTGTTGCGGATAGGGTAGTTCGCTCGGTCGCATAACAGAAGAGGAGGAGCCGATGCCCCTCCTCTTTCCATATATTTACAAGAGTGTTACTTCTTGCTCTTCACATACTCGTCGATGGCCTTGGCAGCCTTACGGCCAGCACCCATAGCCAAGATGACGGTTGCAGCGCCTGTCACGGCATCACCACCAGCGAAGACACCCTCACGAGAGGTTGTACCCATCTCGTCGGCCTCGATACAGCCACGGCGGTTGATGTTCAAGCCACCAGTGGTTGAGGCGATAAGTGGGTTAGGAGATGTTCCGAGGGCCATAATCACAACGTCGCAGTCGATGGTGAAGTCCGAGCCAGCCTTCTCCTGAGGTGAGCGACGGCCACTTGCATCGGGCTCGCCCAACTCCATCTCTACGCAGTTGATACCCTTCACCCAACCATCTTCGGTGCCGAGGATATGTGTTGGGTTGGTGAGCATTCTGAACTCGATGCCCTCCTCCTTGGCGTGGTGTACCTCCTCCTTACGAGCAGGCAACTCTGCCTCGCCACGGCGGTAGACGATAACAGCCTCAGCACCAAGACGCTTAGCCGTACGCACAGCATCCATAGCCACATTACCGCCACCCACAACAACGACCTTGCGGCCTACGTAGACAGGGGTGTCGGACATCTTAGGATTCCACGCACCCATAAGGTTTACACGTGTGAGGAACTCGTTTGCCGAGAGCACACCATTAAGGTTCTCGCCCTCGATACCCATAAAGCGAGGGAGACCAGCGCCTGAGCCTACGAAGACTGCGTCGTAGCCCTCCTTGTCGAGCAGGGCATCGATGGTCATCGTACGACCAATGATTACGTCAGTCTCGAAGTGAACACCGAGACGCTTAACCTCGTTGATCTCGCGAGCAACAACTCTATCCTTTGGCAAGCGGAACTCAGGGATACCGTATGAGAGTACGCCACCGAGGCGGTGGAGAGCCTCAAAGACATCGACCTTATAGCCCAACTTTGCCAAGTCGCTGGCACAAGCCAAGCCTGCAGGGCCACTACCTACCACAGCAACACGGTGGCCATTAGGCTCGATAACGACACTCTCAGTCTCCGCCGAGTGGTCCAAAGCCCAGTCACCTACGAAGCGCTCAAGTTTACCGATAGCCACAGGCTCGCCCTTGATGCCGAGGACACAAGAGCCCTCGCACTGCGACTCCTGAGGACATACACGGCCACAGATTGATGGCAACGAGCTATCGACGTGGATAGTATCTGCCGCACTGCGGATGTCGCCCTGGGTGAGGTGGTGGATAAATGTTGGGATATTGATATTTACGGGGCAGGCAGCCACACAGCGAGGGTTCTTGCAGTTCAAGCAACGGGTAGCCTCAAGGAGTGCCTCCTCCTGGTTATAGCCGTAGCATACCTCCTCGAAGTTGGTAGCACGCACCTTTGGGTCTTGTTCGCGCACAGCGACGCGAGGTATCTTATTTGCCATAGCAGTTACATTTATGTTCGTGATTCTCTGATGCGTTTCTCTCCTGATTGCGGTACATAGCCTGACGACGCATAGCCTCGTCGAAGTCTACCTGGTGGCCGTCGAACTCTGGGCCATCGACACAGGTGAAGAGTGTCTTACCACCCACCGTTACACGGCAAGCACCACACATACCCGTACCATCGACCATAAGGGCGTTGAGCGATACGGTGGTCTGCAAGTTCCAAGGCTTGGTGGTGAGGCAGACGAACTTCATCATAATCATAGGGCCAATACAAACACACTCATCGTAGGAAAGCTTCTGGTTCTCCACAAGGTCGGTCATAAGGCCTGTAACCATACCCTTGAAGCCCTCGCTACCATCGTCGGTGGCGATATGTACGTTACCCACCTTCGACATCTCGTCGATGTAGATGAGCATATTCTTGCTCTTTGCGCCGATAATCACGTCGCACTCTACACCGTGGTTGTGCAACCACTTAACCTGTGGATATACTGGAGCAGTGCCCACACCTCCAGCCACGAAGAGGTACTTGCGCCTCTTCAACTCCTCAAGAGGCATATGTACGAACTCCGATGGGCGACCAAGAGGTCCTGCGAAGTCTGCGAGGGAGTCTCCCTCCTCCAATGAGCATATCTTCTTTGTTGAGTGACCGATGGTCTGAGTAACGATAGTCACCGTTCCTGCCTCGGCATCGTAGTCGGCAATGGTGAGTGGGATGCGCTCGCCACCCTCGTCGGCACGTACAATGACGAACTGGCCAGGGAGGGCAGCACGTGCTACGCGCTCTGCGGCAATCTTCATCTCGTAGATGTTGTCCGCTAATTGACGTTTTTCTACAATCTTAAACATCTTCTCTTTGTTAGGTTATCTATTAGTTTATGGTTCAATCTTTGGGCTTAGGCAGTGCCGTTACCTTTAGGCTTTGCAGAGGCCTCATCGGGTCGTTGGTGATGAGTCTGACCTGCGCCACGAAGGGCATCATATCCTCCCATAACTCCGACTTGATTAGCTGGGGTTTCAGCCTCACGCACACCTCTATACTTTGTCCTGATGCTATGGTTGTGCCACGCTCCAGGATTAGCTCAACGGCTTCGGATGCCGACTCCACCTTGCGCACTACCAAGGGTATAGCACCCTCGTTACGGAGGGTGATGCTCTGAGTTAATGGCGCTGAAGAGTCAAATATCTCCCCAAATTTAATAATATTTTTCGAAATAACGGCCTTAGGAGCAGAAATATCGTCGCTCAGGTCGAAATTATCTATGGCTATGGCCTGTGCCGAGAGACTGTAACGAGCCTCTTTGTTGTTGATTATGAGGGTGATGACATCTGTGAGAGTGCCGTAGATGTCGCTGTTGTCAGCAAGCGAGTAACTTAGAATAATGTCGCCACTCTCTGCTGGGGCAATCCGTTGAGGAATAGAGAGTTCCATAAGTCCCGATGAGGTTTTGTACTTATATGAGAGGCTTATTGTATGGTCGGAGGTGTTCACATAGCCTATGCGCTCCTCAAGGCTCTTGCCACCCTCCAAGTAGCCGAAGGCGTGGAAGTTACTGCGCAGGCGTAGCCCCTCGCCCATATCAAAGGGGTATATCTCGTCGATGCTTCGCTGGCGAGGTTGTACATATCCCACGATGCGTAGCGGAATCTCGGTCTTGGAGTCGGAGGTGCGCACAAAGATACTCTTGTCGATTCTGCCTGGGCGGTTCATAGGGTCGTAGCGCACTTCGAAGATGAAACATTCGCCTACGCCCACACTCCCTGGGGTGTAGATAGCCGAGGTGCAACCGCACGTGGTGATAATCTCGACGACCTCGATGCTCTGCTGTCCGCAGTTCGTAGCCTTAAAGGTGCCACTACAGCAACCACCATCCTCGGCGATATGACCTAAGTCGCAGACCTCGCTACTGAAGCGCAGAGAACTCTGTTGCGCCCACAGGGGGACTATGCCAAGCAGGGTGGCAAGCAACACGAGTGATATATGTCTTAGGAGATGTCTCATATTTCGGGGCGATATAACTACAAAGTTATATCAAATTTTGGGTGTGACAAAACTATTTGCCCCGAATATGAGTTTTTTGCTACTAACTTTTTACTTTTTGGTTATATGAACTTACGACAAGGCCGAGGCCTAAGAAGATGATTACGGCAAAGATTATGGTGTCGGGGCGGAGTTTGTCGAGGCCCATTGCAACCGAGAGTGCTATGGCCACGACGGGTTGCAGATAGGCGTAAATGCTCGATGCCGTGGGGGCTAATCGGCGTAGGGAGAAGTTGAGCAGGAGGTTAGGTAGATAGGTGGGTATGATAAGCACGAAGAGCGAGGCGAAGAGGATGGTAGAATCCATCGTCGCAAGGTCGGTGCGCAGGATGTCGTCGAAACCGATAGGGAGCATCACGATAGCCGAGGTGCAGTAAATCCAGCGCAAGACGGTAACCACCTGATACTTGCCTACCAGCCTCTTACACAGCACCATATAGGCTGCCGAGACTATCGACGAGGAGAGGATGAGAAGGTTGCCCCACGCATCCGACGTGGGGTGTGAGTCGCTGTTGCTGGCAAGGATGATGGCCAGCGTGCCACCCATACCGAGGAGAAGACCGATGACCTTCTTAAAGGTAAGGTGTTCGACACCGACGACCACGGAGAGGAGTAGCACCATAAGTGGGGTTGTGGTGCCTATGATTGAGCCATCTATGGCAGAGGTCTCGGCAAGGCCAAACATCATACATAGTTTTCTACCTACGCCCATAAGCAGGGCTGCACCGATGATTTTGAGCCTGTCGCGAGGCTCCACACGCTCGTATTTCTCCCACAGAAGCGGAACAAGCGACAGCACCGCCGCAATAACCAGCGAGGCTGTGACCATCGCCATCGGAGAGATATATTTACCCAGCACAAGAGAGTAGAAGGGGTAATCGCAGGCCCATACTATATTGCAGAAGATGAGTGATATATGAGCATATAGAATTCGTTGTGTTGCCATAGGAATAGAGGTTGAGGTCATCTGTTCGGAGCAAACACTATGCCTAAACCATTGGGGCTAATCCCTAAAAATTAGGAGCTCGGAGGTGGCAAATTTCACTAATTAAGGCGATTGTGAGGGTTGTTGCGAGATAGTAATTTTGCAGTGTGAAAAAATGTTAAAATCAAAGATAGAGTTGCTATGAGTAAGAAGTGGCTAAATATTGCGCTTGTCCTATATATAATTGTGGTGGCTTCGGTTGCTGAACTCTTTGCTATCGACCCTCCTCAGGCTATGGATGGTATGGTCGTTATCGAGGGCGAGGTACGCGATGGTGAGGGTGCTCCACTGCCCTATACTACCGTTGTGGTGGAGGGAACTACGGTGGGAACTATCACCGATGCCGAGGGGCGCTATAGCCTTACCCTTGAGTGCGGAGAGCATCGCCTTGTGGCAGAGATGCTGGGTTACGAGACCGACTATCGCAGTGTGCAACTCGCTGGGGGCCAGAGTGCTGAGGTGAACTTCACCCTTGAATCGGAGGCTATGGCTATCGACCAGGTTGAAATCTGTGCTTCGGGAGTGGGGCGTGCTAAACGCTCGGCATTCAATGTGGTTGCCGTGGATACCGAGGCATTGAGGAATACCACCCACGACCTCTCGGATGCCTTGTCGCGTGCGCCTGGTATCAAACTTCGAGAGTCGGGTGGCGTGGGCTCGGATATGTCGCTTATGGTGGATGGCTTTTCGGGCAAGCACGTCAAGGTCTTTATCGACGGTGTGCCTCAGGAGGGTGTTGGTAGTGCCTTTTCGCTCAATAACATACCTGCGGGCTATGCTGAGCGCATAGAGGTCTATCGTGGTGTTGTGCCCGTGGGCTTTGGCGCTGATGCCTTGGGCGGTGTGGTAAACATCGTAACCAATAAGTCGCGTCGCAAGTGGTTTGCCGATGCCTCCTACTCCTTTGGCTCGTTCAATACTCACCGCTCGACCCTTAGTGGCGGTCAGACCCTCGACAACGGCTTTATGTGGGAGGTCTACGCCTTTCAGAACTACTCGGACAACAACTACAAGGTAGATGTCGAGGTCGAGGACTTCGAGACGGGGCGCATCGAGCGTGGCAAGAGGGAGCGTATGGAGCGTTTCCACGACACATACCACAACGAGAGTGTAGCAGCAAAGGTGGGTGTTGTTGGTAAGCGTTGGGCAGATAGGTTGCTCTTCGGACTCAACTACGCACAGATGTATAAGGAGATGCAGACGGGTGTGCGTCAGGAGGTTGTCTATGGCCAGAAGCATCGTCGCGGTCGTTCGCTGATGCCATCAATGGAGTATGTCAAGCGCAACCTCTTTACGTCGGGCCTCGATTTGACGCTCACGGCGAACTACAATCGTGATGCAACCTATAACGTCGATACGGCACAGTATAAATATAACTGGCGTGGCCAGACCAAGCGCCTGAACTCCCCTGGCGAGCAATCCTACCAGCATACACGCTCGCTAAACGACAATATAAATGGTACGCTCACGCTGAACTACCGCTTGGGTCAGAGCCATACCTTCACGCTAAATAGTGTGCTTAACTCCTTCCACCGAAGCAATACGTCGCTACTTGCCCGTGAGGAGCAGAGCGATGCCATTGCTAAGCAGAGCCTTAAGAGTATTACGGGCTTGCAGTACCGTCTGATGCCCTCGGAGCGTTGGAATGCTACGCTTTTTGCGAAGTATTACGCCCTCAAGGTCTCAGGCCCTGTGGCTACGAATAGCAATCAGACAGAGTTCGTCGAGAGTTCTCGCAGTGAGGATGCCTTAGGCTATGGCGTTGCTACCACCTACTTCATCGCTGAGGGTGTGCAGGCTAAGCTGTCCTACGAGAAGGCCTATCGCCTACCTACCATCGAAGAGATGTTTGGCGACGAGGACTTGGAGACGGGCGACATAGGGATACGCCCAGAGAGTAGCGATAATATAAATCTAAACATTAGCTATGCTGATAGCTATGGTGCGGATGATAAACACAACCTATATGTAGATGGCGGTTTTGTGTGGCGCGATACGAAGGACTACATCCAGCGAAATATCGTCGATGCGAGTGGTGGTAAGTCGGTGGCCAGTTACATAAACTATGGCCGTGTGCGCAGTTGGGGTACGACCCTGTCGTTGCGCTATGGCTATGGCGGTTGGCTCTCGGTGGGTGGCAACTTTACCTATATGGATGTGCGCGACAATATGAAGATTGCCATTGGCACAACCTCGATGCCCAATCTTGGCTATGGCGACCGTATGCCCAATATTCCATACCTCTTTTCGGATGTCGATTTGACGCTCACGTGGAGGGGGTGTTTTACGAAGGGCGACGCACTCTCGATAACCTACGACAACCACTACGCCTACCGCTTCTACTACTACTCATCGCGCATAGGCACCAACAAGGACGACTATATGGTCCCCGACCAATTTTCGCACAATCTCTCGTTGAGTTACTCGCTTAAGGGTGGTAAGTATAACTTTTCGGTGGAGTGTTCCAACCTCACAAATGAGGCACTCTACGACAACTTCAGACTACAGAAGGCAGGACGTGCCTTCTATGCCAAGATTCGTGTGGCATTTGGTGGGAGATAGAAGGTAATAGATTGATAATTAATTAAATATAGATAAGTTTATGGTAACAAAAATCTTTACAAAATTTGCAATTGTAATTGTGACGCTGTTGCTCTTTGCCGCGTGTGAGCAGAGTAACGAGGGTGGTAACCAGCAGTTAGGTGTGGGTGGAGGAGACCCCTATGTCATTGCTTCGGAGGGTGTATTCTCCAACACTACGACCAATGCGTTGCTTAGTGCCGAGTCGTTGGATGGTGGCACTATAGGTATGGAGCAGGGATTGGTGAACGACGGAGCATCCTACTGGGTGTTCTGGGGCGATAAGTATCTCTATGGCCTTACCTATAATCAGGGTAATGCTGGTACTACGCGCTCCTATATTATGAACGAGGACTACACCCTTTCGGCTCGTTCTGCGGAGTATGCCGTGCGCCGTTTTACCACTGTGGGCGTCTACGACAGGTATGTTATGACCACCTCTACGGGTGATGGCCCTGAGGAGTGGGCCGATGATAAGGGCTACCTGCCGAAGTCTATCCTTGTATCGCTCTTGGATGTTGAGAATGAGACATATAGAACTAACGACACGCGCCAGGAGCACTACCTCGCCGAGAACTTTTTGGGCAATGGCGAGTATGTTACTCTGTCGGGTTTGGCGGAGGCCGATGGCAGACTCTATAGCGCGGCTGTGCCTATGGGACTGAGCCAGTATGGAGCAAATGTCGAGGGTGGCAAGTGGATTAAGCCAGGAAATGAGGATCTCGTAAAAACGGAGGCTGGAGGCTCAGGAAGTGGTGCCTATAAGGCTGGCGAGTTGCAGTGGACACAGTATCCCGATGAGTGTTGGGTAGCACTCTTCGAGGATGAGACCTTAGCCGAGCGCCAACTCATTCGCACCGACAAGATTAGTTATGCCGCGGGACGCAATAAGTCGCAGTACTACCAGATGATTTGGCCCACCGAATCGGGCGATGTATATGTTTTCTCGCCCTCCTACGCTAAGACTATGAGCGATAGCCGTCAGCAGACAACCCTCCCTGCAGGAGTGGTGCGCATCAAGCGTGGCGAGCAAAGTTTCGATGAGTCGTACTATGTAAATATCGAGGCGTTGGCTGAGGGTAGGTCCTTCCTTCGCACGTGGTATGTGGGTGATAATAAGTTCCTTATGCTTATGTATGACAGACCTCTCACACCAGAGTTGGGTATGGTAGCCAACGAATTGGCCATCTTTGATGCTACTGAGGGTAGTCTCAGGTTTATCGAGGGGCTTCCTGCTAAGGAGAGCATCTCTGGCTTCGGCAACGATCCATATGTTGAGGGTGGCAAGGCCTATATCGCTCTCACGCTTACAGATAACTATCCAGCAATCTATGTCATCGATACCGCAACGGCGATGGCTACTAAGGGCCTTACGGTTGAGGCTACGCAACTACGTGCCATAGGTCGCCTTTCTCCACTAAATCGTTAGAATGGCTATGCGTACGGTTATGCGACAGTTACATATATGGCTCTCTATACCCTTCGGTGTTGTTATCGCCATAATCTGTTTTTCGGGGGCTATGCTCATCTTCGAGAGGGAGATTTCTGCCCCCTTCCAGCGCCACTACCACTACGTCGAGAGTGTGGGCGATAGTCGCCTCGGTGTAGCGGAGGTTATGGCCCTTGTCGAGCCACACCTTCAGGAGGGACAACGCATCACGGGCATCACCATCCCTGAGGATGAGGAGCGCGCGTGGAAGGTGAATCTCTCGCAGCCCAAGCACGCAGCAATCTACGTAGACCAGTATAGCGGAGAGGTGCTTGGAACGCCAGAGCGTCTAAAGTTCTTTGCTGTGATGTTTCGTCTGCACCGCTGGTTGATGGACTCTCGTCCTGAGGAGGGTGCAATCTTCTGGGGCAAGGTCATCGTGGGCGTCAGCACCTTGGCTATGGTTGTTGTCCTGATTTCGGGAGTGGTGTTGTGGGTGCCTAAGAGCATCAAACTCTGGCGTAATCGTTCGCGCATAGAGGTCCGAAAGGGGGTACGCCGCCTGCTCTACGACCTACACGTCGTAGGTGGCATCTATGCCGTCCTGCTCCTCTTGGCTATGGGCCTTACGGGTCTTACGTGGTCCTTCGAGTGGTATAGAAATGGGTTCTATCGCTGTTTCGGTGTCGAGACACAACAGCCTAAGGGTGAGCAAGGTAGGTCAAAACAACAGCCCGTGTATGATGCTTGGACCGTGGCTTATGAGAGTGTTGTGGGGAACTATACGCCTAAGCGCGATGTTACGCTCTCGCAAGGGACAATCTCCGTTACACTTGGTGGTTATGGTAACAGCAGGGCATCCGACAGATACACCTTCGATACCGCCACCGGAGAGATACTCTCCACCACGCTCTATGCCGACTCGGAGTCAGCCAATAGGCTCAAGGGGTGGATCTACTCTGTTCACGTGGGTAGTTTCGGCGGCTTGTTCACCCGCATCCTCTGGTTCTTGGGGGCGATGCTCGGAGCGACACTGCCACTGACGGGGTATTACCTTTGGTTTAAGCGCAAAGGGTTTATATAGATAAGTAAAGCGCCTATCCAAATTGACGGATAGGCGCTCCTGTTGTTTCGAGGGTGTTACTACCAGCCCTGGCGCACGGTGATAAAGTCACTTGCACCGAAACTCTTAACCTCAATCTGTGCGGTGCGCTCCGAGCCACTCTCATTAGGCTCAACGTGAATCTCCACGCCCGACTGCCAAGAGGCCAAATCGCGGGTCTCGTAGTGCTCGACAAGGCGCACAACCTTGCACCACTCGTTAGGGATGCGGTCGCCATTCTCCTCCAGAGTCCAGCCATTGCCATTGCCATAGTGTACAACGACGTTGTCTACGCCCGTAGAGGATACGGGGATGATGAAGTCGCCACCAGCCTTGGCTACTGGGAACTCCTCATTGCTAAACGATACAGATGGGGTATCCTTAATGGCGCATCCAGTAGCTGTGAAGAGCGTAATGGCAATGATTGCCAAAAACTTAAAAAACTTCATAAACGGTAATTTTTATACGTTCTACTAAATATCTATTGCAAAGATAATAAATTCCCCCCCCCTACAAATTTTGGGGCAACTTTTTTCGTGGACTGCAAAAAAGGTGGCGCTTTTCTATTCGCACCACCTCCTTAAACTAATAGTTGTCGCTACTCTGCCTTTGACTCGCAGTAGACACAGCGCACTACGCCTGGCTCTATCTCCGAAGCCTCGAAGCGTGGGCGCACAGGCTCAAGATTCGAGATGCAGAGAGGGTTAGGGCATTTGCAACCCATAGCCTTGCCTCCGTGGTCGAAGGTGCGCTCCTCATCGTTCTGCCACTCAAGGAGTTTGAGGATGAGGGCCATACGCACGAACTTGCCATTCTCCACCTGACGGAAGTAGGCAGCGCGTGGGTCGGCATCTACCTCAATTGCGATCTCGTTCACACGAGGAAGTGGGTGGAGGACTGCCATACGCTCCTTAGCACCACGCATCTTCTGAGCGTCGAGGATGAAGCAATCCTTAACACGCTCATACTCCTCCAAGTCGGTGAAGCGCTCCTGCTGTACGCGCGTCATATAGAGGATGTCTACATCGCCAATTACGCTCTCGATATCGTTCGACTCGCGGTACTCCACGCCGTAGCGGTCGCAGACATCTCGCTTGATATAGTCGGGCAGGGCCAACTCTGGGGGCGAGATAAGCACGAACTTAGTATTCTCGTAGCGTGTCATAGCCTTGATGAGCGAGTGTACGGTACGGCCATACTTTAGGTCGCCAACAAGACCGATGGTAAGGTTGTTCAACGTGCCGAGCTCGCGCTTGATGGTGAGCAGGTCGGTCATCGTCTGGGTGGGGTGGCTGTGGCTACCGTCGCCAGCATTGATGATAGGGGTGCGCGAGACCTCCGTAGCGGCCAAGGGTGCGCCCTCGACCTTATGGCGCATAGCGATAATGTCGGCAAAGCAGTTGATAACCCTTACGGTGTCCTGCACCGTCTCGCCCTTGGATACCGACGACGACTTAGCATCGGCAAAGCCTAAGACGTTGCCTCCGAGTTCCATCATTGCGGCGGTGAAACTCAGGCGTGTACGTGTACTGGGTTCATAGAAGAGGGTTGCGAGTTTCTTGCCTCGGCACACCTCGCTATACTTGTCGCGGTTGGCGATGATATCCTCGGCTACGGCGATAATCTCGGCAATCTCATTGACCGTGAGGTCAGTAGGGTCTATCAAATGCTTCATCGTTGTAATTCGTTTTTGGTTACTACTTAATCCAGCTCTCGTCAGAAGGGTTGTTGCGGAACTTCAGGATGCGCTCCTTGTCCTCTGGCTTGATGTAACCCTCCTCTGCTGCTACCTCCACCAAGGCGTCGAGGTTCGAGAGTGAGTAGTTCTGTGCATTTGCCGCAGCGAGGCGGTCCAAGCCCTTCTGCATACCGTAGGTGAAGATGCTCACGATACCCAACACATCAGCGCCAGCATTGCGCAAAGCCTCTACAACCTCGATACAGCTACCACCCGTAGAGATCAAGTCCTCGACAACCACAACCTTCTGGCCTGCCTCCAACTTACCCTCGATCTGGTTGCCACGGCCGTGGTCCTTAGAGCCTGAGCGAACGTAGCCCATAGGGAGGTTGAGGATGGTTGCGGTGATAGCAGCGTGTGCGATACCAGCAGTAGATGTACCCATAAGTACCTCTACCTCAGGATAGTGCTTGCGGATAAGTTCTGCCAAGCCCTCCTCCACGTGGTTACGTACCTCTGGTGCAGTGAGGGTGAGGCGGTTGTCGCAATAGATAGGGCTCTTGATGCCACTCGCCCAAGTGAAGGGCTGCTCAGGACGCAAGAATACTGCGCCGATAGACAAAAGGTCTTTTGCTATTTTCTTCTCCATAATATTTCAGTAGTTTTTAGGTGTGTTACTCTGCAAATTCTCTCATACAACGCTCGTAAGCCGCTACAGGGTCGTCGGCAGCGGTGATAGGGCGACCTACCACGATGAAGTCCGAACCAATCTCCTTAGCGCGCTCAGGGGTGGTGACACGTACCTGGTCGCCTACCTCGCCATCGGCGAAGCGTACACCTGGGGTTACGGTCATAAACTCCTTGCCACAAGCATCCTTAACCATAGCAGCCTCCAATGGTGAGCATACTACGCCATCCAAGCCTGCGAGTTTTGCATTCTCGGCATACTTGACGATGGTGTCGTTGATAGAGGCGCCGATGAGCAACTCCTTCTGCATACGCTCCTCAGAGGTTGAGGTGAGCTGTGTTACGGCGATGAGGAGTGGGCGAGTGCCATCCTCGCGGGTGAGACCCTCTACCGCAGCCTTCATCATATCTACGGTACCTGCAGCGTGTACGTTGGTCATATCCACGTCGAGGTTACGCAATACCGACATAGCCTTCTTCACGGTGTTTGGAATGTCGTGGAGTTTGAGGTCGAGGAAGATGCGGTGGCCACGAGCCTTGATAGTGCGAACGATCTCTGGGCCCTCGGCATAGAAGAGCTCCATACCGATCTTAACGAATGGTTTACGGCCAGTGAACTTGTCCAAGAAGTTCAAGGTCTGCTCCTTGCTACTAAAGTCGCAAGCGATAATTACATCACGTTTACTCATAACTATTTCTGTTTTACTATTTTACGATGCCAATGATGTCGCTAAGACGCTCGATGCCGAGGCGCTCCATCTCCTGGGGCAAGGCCTCGATAATCTCCTTAGCGGCGTAGGGGTTCTTCAAATTCGCAGCACCCACCTGAACGGCTGTTGCTCCAGCCATCATCATCTCGATAACGTCGGAAGCGGAACTTACGCCTCCGCAACCCATAACTGGAATCTTGCAGGCGTTAGCCACCTGATAGACCATACGCACAGCCACAGGGAAGATAGCGTCGCCAGAGAAACCACCCATCTTGTTGGCAATCACTGGCTTACGACGCATAGTGTCGATGCGCATGCCCAACAGCGTGTTAATCAGGCAGATACCATCTGCACCAGCCTCCTCGCAAGCGCGTGCGATGGCTACGATATCCGTAACATTGGGGCTTAGTTTGATGAACACAGGCTTGGTGGTCACGGCCTTCACACGGCGGGTAACCTCGGCAGCCGACTCGGGCTGTGTGCCGAAGCTCATACCGCCATTATGCACGTTGGGGCACGATACATTCACCTCGATAATCTCCACCTGCTCCTCCTTGTCGATCTTTGCGCAACACTCCTCGTACTCCTCCAACGAGAAGCCACTGATGTTGGCCACGATAGGCTTGTGGAATATTTGGCGGAGGTGTGGCAACTCCTCTGAGATGACCTTGTCGATGCCAGGGTTCTGGAGGCCTACGGAGTTGATGAGGCCTGCGCTACACTCCGCAATACGTGGGGTGGGGTTACCGAAACGTGCATCACGTGTAGTACCCTTGAACGAAATCGCTCCGAGGCAGTCGAGGTCGTAGTACTCGGCGAACTCACGGCCGAAGCCGAAGGTGCCAGAAGCGGGGATAACGGGGTTGTCGAGCCTTACACCGCAAAGCTCAACAGAGGTATCAAAGTGCTTTACCATACTATCTCATCGCGTTTTAGAACAGGACCATCCTTGCAGATGCGCTTGTTGCCATACTTGGTCTTGCAGGTACAGCCCATACAAGCACCAAAGCCACAGCCCATACGCTCCTCGAAACTATACTCGCCATCTACCGTGGTAGCGTCGTACAACGCCTTGAGCATTGGTAGAGGACCGCAGGTGTAGAGGTAGTCGAACACTAGCCCCTCCTCTCGGATGACGTCGGTGACGAAGCCCTTAGTGCCGAACGAGCCGTCGGCAGTAGAGCAGTAGACATCTACGCCCAAGGCCTTGAACTCCTCGTAGTAGAAGACCTCCTCCTTGGTGTTGAAGCCGATGATGACCATTGGGCGCTTGCCCTCGGCCAAGAGGCGCTTGCAAAGGTTATACATCGGAGGGACTCCCACACCGCCACCTACGAGCAACGGACGCTCAGTGCCATTGTCGGTGCTGAAGCCATTGCCGAGGCCTGTGAGGATGTCGAGCCTATAGCCCGCAGTCATACCCTTCATCTGCTCAGTACCGCGACCCACTACCTTATATATAATAGTGACGGTAGTAGCGTCGTAGTCCGACACCGAGATAGGGCGACGCAAGAACTTGCCTTCAAGTTCTATGTTAATGAATTGTCCCGAACGGGTGATATACTGGGTATCGCCCTCCAACACCATACGGTAGACCGCAGGTGTTAGAGGCTCGTTACTCAATACTGTATATATACCTTTCTTATACATTGCTATTCTGCATCAATTGTCGATACACCGAGTGTAATCTCCTCCAAGACGTCGAGCAATACGCTCACGGTCTCCAAAGCGGTGAAGATAGTCACGTTATTCTCTACGGCACAACGACGGATGTCGTAGCCATCGAGACGTGCGCTATGCTGGTTGATATCGATGGTGTTGATAACGTAGTTGATATGGCCCTTGCGGATAGAGTCGAAGATCTCCGACGAACCCTCGCTGAGTTTCTTCAGACAGCGTGTACGGATGCCGTTGTCGCGGAGGAACTTCGTAGTACCGCTGGTAGCCTCGATGTTGAAGCCGAGTTCGTAGAAACGACGGATGAGTGGCAGGGCACGCTCCTTGTCGGCATCGGCGATAGATACGAAGATTGTACCGTAGTTGGCGATCTTCATACCCGACGACTGCAACGACTTGTAGAGGGCGCGGCGCAACGAGGTGTCGTAGCCGATAGCCTCACCCGTAGACTTCATCTCTGGAGAGAGGTAAGAGTCCACACCACGAATCTTGGCGAATGAGAAGGCTGGGGTCTTGACATACCAACGCTTCTTCTCCTCAGGGATGATGACGTTGATGCCCTGCTCCTTGAGGCTCTTGCCGAGCATCACATTGGTAGCGATATTTGCCATAGGCACTCCCGTAGCCTTCGAGAGGAATGGTACGGTACGCGATGAACGTGGGTTTACCTCGATGACGTAGACCATATCGTTGTCGTCGGCGATGAACTGGATGTTGTACAAGCCGATGATGCCAATCTCCTTACCCAGACGGATGGTGTACTCCTTGATGGTGTCCTTAACCTTCTGGCTAACGCTAAAGGTAGGATATACGCTGATAGAGTCACCAGAGTGGATACCTGTGCGCTCTACGTGCTCCATAATACCTGGGATGAAGACGTCGGTGCCGTCGCAGATAGCATCAACCTCCAACTCCTTACCCATAATATACTTATCGACCAATACTGGAGAGTCCTCGTTGATCTCCACGGCGGTCTTGAGGTAGTGGCGCAAAGCCTCCTCGTTAGAGACAATCTGCATAGCGCGACCACCCAACACATAACTTGGGCGCACCAATACTGGGTAGCCGATACGCTCCGCAGCAGCGACACCACGCTCGATGTCGGTGATAGCCTCAGCATCTGGCTGTGGGATGCCCGCACGGCGCATAATAGCCTCGAAGCACTTTCTATCCTCGGCATTGTTGATTGCCTCGATACCCGTACCGATAATCTCTACGCCGAGGTCGGCCAAAGGCTTAGCAAGGTTGATGGCGGTCTGGCCACCCAACGACACCACTACGCCCGTAGGCTTCTCCAACTCGATGACATTCATAACATCCTCCACGGTGAGTGGCTCGAAGTATAGCTTGTCGCTGGTTGTGTAGTCGGTAGATACGGTCTCAGGGTTATTGTTGATGATGATAGCCTCGTAGCCAGCCTCGCGGATAGCCCAGATGGCGTGAACGGTAGAGTAGTCGAACTCCACACCCTGGCCGATACGGATAGGGCCAGAGCCGAGAACCACAATCTTCTTGCGCTCCGTAACGATAGACTCGTTCTCCTCCTCGTAGGTAGAGTAGAGGTAAGGCACATCCGAAGAGAACTCCGCAGCGCAGGTATCAATCATCTTGTAGACAGGGTAGATGTTGTTGGCCTTGCGCAAGAGGAATACCTCGCTCTCGGTCATACCCCAGAGCATACCGATAAACTTGTCGCTGAAGCCCATACGCTTAGCCTCGCGGAGGGTCTCGATATCGCGAACATTATCCTTAACGACCCTCTCCATCTCCACGATATTCTTGAGCTTTTCGAGGAAGAAGAGGTCGATCTTAGTGTTGTCGTAGACGTGCAAGAGGTCCACACCGCGACGAATCAACTCGGCGATGGCGTAGATGCGGTCGTCGGTACCCTTGCGGATATATGCCAAGATGCCCTCCACGGACATAGTGTCGAACTTCTTGTGGTAGACGTGGCAAACACCCGTCTCAAGGGAGCGGACAGCCTTCAAGAGGCCCTCCTCGAAGGTGCGTCCTACGCTCATAACCTCTCCCGTAGCCTTCATCTGAGTACCCAACTCGTTTGAGGCAGAGGTGAACTTGTCGAATGGGAAGCGAGCCACCTTAGTTACGATGTAGTCCAACGTAGGCTCGAAACTTGCAGGGGTGTTAGCGATGCGAATCTCGTCGAGGGTCATACCGATAGCCACCTTCGCCGTAACACGTGCGATAGGGTAGCCACTCGCCTTAGAGGCCAAAGCCGAAGAGCGGCTCACACGTGGGTTTACCTCGATGATGAAGTATTTGAACGAGAGTGGGTCGAGTGCGAACTGCACGTTACAACCACCCTCAATCTTGAGGGCGCGGATGAGCTTGAGGGCGCTCGAACGCAACATCTGGTACTCCTTGTTTGCGAGGGTCTGGCTGGGTGCAACAACGATAGAGTCGCCAGTGTGGATACCTACAGGGTCCACATTCTCCATAGAGCAGATGGCGATAGCCGTGTCGTTCTTGTCGCGCATAACCTCGAACTCGATCTCCTTGTAGCCCTTGATGCTCTTCTCGACCAATACCTGGTGGATAGGTGAGAGGGCCAAGGCGTTACGCATAGTGTCGCGCAACTCCTCCTCGTTGTCGGCGAAACCACCTCCCGTACCACCGAGAGTGAAGGCAGGACGGAGAACTACGGGGTAGCCGATCTCCTTAGCGGCCTCGACACCCTCCTCAATAGTGTTGGTGATGCGTGAAGGGATGACTGGCTCGCCGATGCGAACACACAAGTCCTTGAACAACTCTCTATCCTCGGCCTCCTCGATAGAGGTGAACGACGTACCGAGAATCTCGACACCACACTCATCGAGGATACCCTTCTTTGCCAACTGCACAGCGAGGTTGAGGCCTGTCTGGCCACCCAAGCCTGGAACGATAGCATCGGGGCGCTCGTAGCGGATAATCTTTGCCACGTACTCCAATGTCAAAGGCTCCATATATACCTTGTCGGCAATATGCGTATCTGTCATAATTGTTGCAGGGTTGGAGTTCACCAAGATTACCTGATATCCCTCCTCCTTAAGTGCAAGACAAGCCTGCGTACCTGCGTAGTCGAACTCGGCAGCCTGACCAATCACGATAGGGCCTGAGCCGATTACCATCACTTTCTTAATATCTGTTCTCTTAGGCATTTTTTTCCTCCTCCATCAGTTTAATGAATTTATCGAAAAGGTATGTGCTGCTGGCCTCTGGCGAGCAGTCTGGCTGGTACTGCACCGAGAAGATCTTGTCCTCTACGGCCTCGATACCTGCAATGGTGTTGTCCAAAAGGTTGCGGTGGGTGATTGTGAGTGGGGTGCCACTGAGCGAAGCCTCGTCAATGGTGTAGCCGTGGTTCTGCACCACGATTTCGAGTTTGCCACTCTCCAAGCACTTCACAGGGTGGTTAGCGCCACGGTGGCCCACCTTCATCTTCTCGTTCTTAGCACCATAGCTGATGGCGATGAGTTGGTGGCCGAGGTCTACACCGAAGATAGGCAACTTGCCACGAAGATCCTTGATGGTCTGGCAGATGACAGCAGCGTCGGCAGGGTTACCAGGGCCGTTAGAGATGAATACGCCATCGGGGTTGAAGGCCATAATCTCCTCGGCCGTAGAGTTGTAAGGTACGATGGTGACGTTGCAACCCTTGGCATTGAGCTGGCGGATGAAGCTATACTTAATACCGCAGTCCACAGCCACAACATCCCATTTGTGGTTTGGTGTGCGCGAGAACCAGCGCTTCTTGCAACTGATGCGCTCCAAGAGGTTGTGGCGCAACTCTGTGGTGCGGATAAGCTCCATAGCCTCCTCGTGTGACATCTCGAAAGGTACGATAGCGGCCTTCTGAGTGCCCTCGTTGCGGATGATGCGGGTAATCATACGGGTATCGACACCGCTGATGCCTGGCACGTCCAACTCCTCGAAGGCCTCGTTGAGGGTCTTGGTGTAGCGGAAGTTGCTGGGCGAATCACAGCACTCGCGAACAACCATACCGCCCATCGAAGGGAACTTACTCTCGTAGTCCTCGTCGGCGAAGCCGTAGTTACCCATCAGTGGGTAGGTCATCACCACAATCTGGTCAGTGTAGGTCGGGTCGGAAACAATCTCCTGGTAGCCTACCATCGAGGTATTGAAGACGATCTCGCAAACCGCCGTGCGGTCCGAGCCGAAGCCATAGCCAGGAAACTCCTTGCCGTTTTCAAGTACAAGTTTCTTAGTAAAAGGTTTCATCTTTTAAAACTTTATATATTATTGTTTGTTTTCCAATGCGTTGTAAACCACCTTGCCACGGTGCATCGTCAGGGCGATGTCGCCAACCATCTCGCGGCCGTCGAACATCGTAATCTTACCCATCGAGAGTAACTTCGTGCTATCCACCCTCCACTGCTTCTTGGTGTCGATGAGGACGATGTCGGCCCTATAGCCTACCTCCAAGCCACCCTCGATGCGGAATACCTTGCGTGGGTTGAGGCACATAAGTTCTACGACACGCTCTAATGTGATTATGCCCTTAGCGACGAGGTGTGTGTTGAGTGCTGCGAAGGCGGTCTCAAGGCCTACGATGCCCATAGCGCTATCCTTCAAGCCACGAGACTTCTCCTCCACCGAGTGTGGGGCGTGGTCCGTAGCAATCATATCGATAGTGCCATCCTTGATGCCCTCGATGAGTGCTGCGCGGTCCTCGGCCGAGCGGAGCGGTGGGTTCATCTTCCAGCGAGCATCCTCCTGGAGGTCCATATCCGTAAAGATGAGGTAGTGGGGGCCTGTCTCGCAGGTCACCTTCACCCCTCTGGCCTTAGCCTGGCGCACGAGGTCTACGGTCTCCTTGGTCGAGATGTGGCATACGTGGTAGCGACAGCCCACCTTCTCGGCAATCTCGATGTCGCGCTTCACCTGCTCCCACTCGCTCTCCGAGCAGATGCCCTTATGTCCATTTTTGCGGGCATACTCGCCATCGTGGATGTAGCCACCCTTGAGCAACTCCTCCACCTCGCAGTGTGCGGCGATGAGTGCGTCGTACTTCACTGCCTCCTTCATAGCGCGCTCCATCATACCATCTATCTGCACGCCACTGCCATCATCCGAGAAGGCACATACCCCCTTGTGGAGAGCCTCGAAGTCCACCAACTCCTCGCCCTTGCGACCCACGGTGATAGCGCCGTAGGGGAGTACCTCGATTACGGCATCGCGGTCTATTATATCCTGCTGGGCCTTGAGGTTGTCGGGGCTGTCGGGTACGGGGTTGAGGTTGGGCATAGAACATACGGTGGTGTAACCGCCACGCGCAGCCGCCTGAGTACCCGTTGCTATGCGCTCCTTGTAGCCAAAGCCTGGCTCGCGGAGGTGTACGTGAACATCCACGAACGAGGGTGCTACGACCAATCCCGTAGCGTCGATAACCTCGTCATTGGGGGTTGTTGCTAAGTTCTGGCCACGCTCAGCGATGCGACCATCCTCGATTGCAATATCCTCAGTGCCACGCCCTACGACGTAGCCACCCTTAATTATTACTCTGTGCTTCTCCATACATAAAAAAACAGGCGACCCAAAGAGTCGCCAATATTAATAGAAAACAGTGATTCCCAATGAATAAGAACGTCGGCAATTGCCCCACAACTGGGGATTTCGCAGATTGTTAAAAGTGCTATTGTCGAACGCCTGTTTCATAGTCTAAACTAAATTTGGACAAAGGTAAGCATTTTTTGGTAACCTCGCAATAGTTATATAAATATTTTTTGTGCGTTATGCGCGTGCGAGGGGCAATGTTGTGCCCTGCTTGTCACATCGTGTCACACTTGTCACATACCCCACCCCCTGTGACATGTGACTTTGTGACAAGACCAAAGAGAGTAGGTGGGTTGTAATGCTTTAGCCTTGCCTCCTGTGGTGTACGGCGATTAGAGAGCTTAGAGAGTTTAGGGAGCTTAGGGAGTTTAGAGAACATAGAGAGCTGTTAGCGCAAGTGCCCCTCGAAGCGCTATTCTCTGTTCTCTATTATCTTTGCTCTTTGCTCTGTACTCTGTCCTCTGTCCTGCAGAGCATCAAGCGACATATAGACCAAATATTGATATATAAGTCTATATGCGTAAATATCAATATCTGTGAGTCTCTACGAGCGTCAGTATCTACCCACACCAGTAGATATCGACGAGTATCGCTGTGTGTATCTCTC